>Ga0208016_100012_pt1 | contig 185689 bp, 143 predicted proteins | sample 28_taG_FD_184102 | JGI IMG/M metagenome (GOLD analysis project Ga0208016, IMG submission 184102) | Marine viral communities from Cariaco Basin, Caribbean Sea - 28_WHOI_OMZ (SPAdes) (version 2) | ecosystem: Environmental > Aquatic > Marine > Oceanic | place: Caribbean Sea: Cariaco Basin...
TATCTGGATTACAGGAGTCCAAATCAATATGAGGCGGACATGAAGAAATTGAAAAAAGTAGCTTAACTGGGTTGGTCAATTTTGGTTGACCACGTCACAGCAAAAGGATGTTGATTTCGCCAATAGGATTGCGGCTATTGAAGGGTTTAAAGTCTTTGTCGATATGATGGACACTCTCAAATAAATTCTTTTATAGGGTAAGCATATTTTGGCGGGTATATAGGTAGGTTTGCGAGTGGATGTGCCTCATGTCCTTAAATAGTTAGACTTATGTAGCCTGATATGGGCTGCATTTGGCTGGTTTTGGTGGGGTAGAGGGCAAAATAGGTCATTTTAATTCGCCCAGTAATTGCGCTTTCTATCAACAACTAACTTTCTAGTAACTTTCTACAATCAACTATAACGTGAAAGCCGTGCCCCGTATGGGTTTAGCCTCAACTTTCTAGTAAATACAAAAATCCTTTTCTTTTTTCTTCCTATCTTTCTTATTTTTATTCTCTTAAAGTACCTTTTAGTAGAAATTTCGCGCCTATCCCTTTAGATACGTGGGATGTACGTTATAGTTACTGGTAGAAAGTATAGAAACTTCAATAAAAAAGGGGCATTAGGCCCCTTAGTAATCCGCTATTGTGACGTAGCGTTCTTTTCGCCCGTTCTTTTGGAATTCCAAATGATTGGTAGTGATAAGCTCTGTTATTAACTCCTGTGTAATGTCGCGCTTACCGTCTTTGGCTTGCAGTTCCTTAATGCCACTACAACTTTTAACCTTTTCATTTATCTTGCTTAGCGGTAAGCCATTGGCCTTACAATTTCGCAATATGGTTTGTTTTGCGTTTAGTAAGACGGTAGTTTCTTCTGCATCAGTTCGGCTAGCATGGCCTTTTAGAATCAAGTATTTAATGTCTTCTACTGAGCTCTTCACTAAAGCGTGGGCGTACTGGGCGTGTTTAAGCTTAATTTCGCCACCGTCTAACCCCATTATTGATGCAACTTTCATCAGTTGTTCTGGCGCTCTGGCGTAAATGCCGCCAATAACGGGGTCGTTTAGCTGTTCGTCCTCGTCATACCAATCTATACACTCATTAATAAACTGGTACGCTTCATCAGTAACGCCAATAATCCGTTTATCTGATTGTATTTGGTCGATAGAATCAAGAATATCGTCTTTTAATGAAGCTTCTAGTAACTTATTACGCTTTTCGCGCTTTAGTTTCTCTCTATTGTCGGGACATCTAACCACCAGCATTCGCCCTAATAGACCACTAGCTATGTTCTCTGGATTAGCAAAAGAATCTAATCTATCGGGTACGCTGTGCCCCATCATTGAAAAGAAAGGATTAGGCCAGCCATTTTCTATAAAAGATATGATTCTCTCGTACTTGTCATAGACTGCTTGAAGCCTTGCAATTTCTTCGTGGTCTTCTGGCATCTCATCAAGCTTCTTTTGAGCCCATTCAAGTTTACCTTTGTATTTTTCTATAAAGGATTCCTTTTCCATACCACGAAAAGTGTAAAGGCCTGTAGCGCTCATAGTAAGAATTTCCGCTTCCATTTTTGTTTCGTATGTTTGCGCGTTCCTGTTTTTCATCGCACCTAAAAGGCTATGAACTTCATCTACAATGTAAAGGCTAGCCCCATCACCATCGACTAGGTTTTTTATAAGCTCTTTAAAGCTTCCTGCGTTACCATGTATATACTTAGAGCTACCTGCACTATTAGCTAAAACTTTGATTGCATTCTGCGCTGCCTCTTTACCTGCTGCAGTTTCAGCAATACCTAATGTCATTAAGTTAAGCTTGCTTGTATATTCGCTTTCACGGTTTTTGCCAATCAACGCCATCAAATGAAGCGCAGCAAGTGGGTATAGTTCGGGGCGCTCTCGCTTCGCTGTAACTCTGATGAACTCACAAATTTTCCCTGCTAGTCCAGGTGGATTTAACGTATCTACTTCTGGGGTTTTAGGTAGCTCGGTATCAAACATCGCCTTTACAGGTTTCTGATCGCCTTGGTATGGATTTTCGAGCCCTTGGGCATGTACTCGCTGCCTTTCTTTTTGTCCTTGTGGGTCTAGTTCATTGGCATAATGTGCAATAGCCTTTGCTACATCGCCGCCAAACTCCAAAGTACAGAGCACGTCAAACGCATCAAGCGAATGACCGCCATGATTTAAGTACGATAATGGGTCATTTTCACCATGATGTGAGTAAACACGTCTTTTACCATCATCAGGGGTATATATAATGATGCCAGCCGAACCAGAATTACTGAACGGTGATAGAAAACGTTGCGCAACACGCTTGTTTCCGTGTTGCTTTACAATCGCTTCTAACTGCTGCTCGTATGCTTGGTTAACCAAGTTAATAATGCGCCCATCACTACCGCTTACATTTCTGGGTTTTACTGGCGCAGCTTTAGCCATTGCTTGTTGTTTTGCTTCGTGTGCCTCGAACGCGTTAAGAGCATCTTTTGTAAGCGCTTCTGAGTCGCTTGTAGGGTCTAATTCGGCTAGGTCTAGACAAACAATTGTATCGTAAGGTGCATCGCTGGTAAGCATGTTAGGCGCGTAAAAACCTTGCTGTAAGTTTGTCTGTGCTTTGTCGGCGTTTAGGTGAAGTGTTAGCCCCAGCGCAAGCTTGCTATAACGTTCATAGTTAATGTATTCAGACAGTGGTATCAGCACTTTCCAGCGATTGGCAATCGTACCTTTTTTGTCCTGCTGGTGGTAACTACTAGTAAAGGCTAAGTAATTTACCATGTACGGGTCGTAAATCTCTTTGACTTGCTCTTTTGTAAGGTCGTCGTCATCGTGATCAATTACCAACGTACAAAACGGTGAGCTGAAAGCGTGTTCTTTTTGCTTGCCTTGTCCAATGTAAGGCGTAAGTAACGCCGCATTCTTTTTATCGCCTACACTCGGTTTTTTCATCATCTGAACAAAATACTCAAGCGTAATAAGCTGTTCTGGCCTCGTATTGGTGACAGTTGTGTATAGTGGTAAGCTAAAATCGTTACCGCTATACTGGTTTTGCCGTAATTCTTGCGTATGCTCGTTAGTATTCGGTTTAGCCTTGCTGACAGTTGCAGCTGTCAGTGGGGCGCTTCCATCATCTTTATATATGCTCATTTACTCGCCACCTAGCTGCTGTCGTCTTTTGTCGAAGAAATACTGTCTGCGGCTGTGCTGTACTTTCCTGTTATGCTTCATTGCGCACCCCATCAAATATTTCACGGCCTAAGCGGGTTAGGTGAACGGTTATAAATTCGGTTGTTCCAGTTGGTTGAACTGAAAAGGTAACAATTTCGCGTGATTCCAATAAATCAAACGCCTTTCTTACTTCTGAGGGCGTAAAACTCTGCTTAATGCAAATCGAAAATACGCTGACTTGTCGCATGTCACCGCGATTTAGACGTGTCATAATGAATCGAAGTAGGGCGCTAAAGCGTGAACCATTGTTTAGCGTTGCTGGGAAGTATTCGCGGCTGTAATCGGCTTTGGTTTTCATGGTTAAGCCTCCTGAACTTGCTCTTTCTCGAACTGCTCAAGGTCTTCGAGTCTCCAGCGTGTAGAGGTGCCATGTAGTTTAATGGGTTTGGGAAGTTTGCCTTGCTTTACGCGTAACCAAACTGTTGAAACGCCAATTTCGTAGCGGTTTGATACTGATTTTACTGATAGGTATTGCATGTGTTTGCCTCTGGTTGCACTGATTAAGAGGCTCCAATATGCGGTCTTTTATTATATATTTGCGGTCAAGTTCAGTGATGCTAAATGTCCGCTTTTTTATAAACTATCCTCATCTAACAATCTAAGTAGCACTTCTTCCATGTTCTCAAGATTGTATCTCATTGTTTTTAGTTCGTCCTTGTAGCTACTTGCGTTTATTTCACCCTCGATTAATATTTTGAGGCTTACTAAATACTCAACTATCTTTATATGTTCTTCTTCTCGTAACAACTTGGCTTTTATCAGGCTCGCATACGCTGACTGCAATGCATCAAGCTTTTCTATGCGATACCAATACCCACCATCTGTGAACCTCTTATCTAATCTTTCGCATATTCTTCTTAAGGTTCTTTCCACTTCGTTCGCAGATGGAACAATATCTGCCATTCTGGTGGTTTTTATCTTTGATTTTTTGAGTAAATATATTTGTAATTTATCATCGGAATAGTGTTGAAAAGAATTTTCGTCTTCTTTTGTCTTGTCTTGAACATACTTAATGTCTAGGCTTTCAATTAAATCCAAATCGTTTTTATCGATGATTTGCTGTTTTCCAATTTCTTTTGAAATTATTATGGAGCAGAAATAACTAAGAATTTTTTTATCCTCGTCACAGATAGGTTTATCACTCTTCAAGTGCGTCATTAACGATAAAAATGCTCTCTTTAAACGATACTCGCTTGAGCTTTTCGAATTAAGGAACATTACTTACACCCCTTTAGCTTAACAACGTTGTTTAAGCGCTTCTGGCAGTATTGCGCCCATTCTTCCATTAATGGCCTACGTTCTTCTAAAAGCTCGTTACGTGCGTATGCTGCGCGTGTACTATCATTGTTGACGTGAGCTAAGGCTAATTCTGTTAAATCATCATCGTAAGGCTGGTGGCTGAATTTCACATACTGACGCGCCCAGTCTTTAAACGTACTTCTAAAGCCGTGAGCGGTAACATCATAACCAATACGTTTTGGCACCTTTGAAACGGTGGCATCTGTTAACGATGAACCCTTGGCACTTGGGAAAACTAAATCATTGTCTTTAGGTAAACTTTTTAGTAATTCGATAGCTGCGCTACTTAAAGGAATATTATGGTCTTTGGGGTTTTCGCCTTTCATACGGCTTGCAGGAATACGCCAAACTTTGTCGTTAAAGTCTATCTCTGACCATAAGGCACCGCGCATTTCGCTCGAACGCGTAGCGGTCAATATTCCGAACTGAAGAACTTTCGCGCCTTGCCATTCTTCCTGTATTAACTTGCCCCAAAATTCTGGTATCTGCTCAACGTCTAATGCTTTGTGGTGTTTAGTTTTACTTACTTTTTGTGGGGCAGGGAGTAAGGTTTTTAAGCCACCATCCCATCTTGCTGGGTTAAGCTCTGTGTAAATACCCCTAGCTATTGCCATATCGAAAATATGACCTACGTAAATGCGTAATCTGTTAGCCGTTTCATTCTTGGTAAGCCAAATTTCATCTAACATTGCTTTAACTGCGTTTAAGTCAATGTCACCTACACGCATACTGCCAATTACTGGGTAAGCATAATTTTCTAGCATTTTTGTAAGCTTTCTTACCTGCTGTTCTGTCTTAAATTCCTTTGAACGTTTCTCAACATATTCGAGGGCAAGTTTTTTGAAAGTGTAGGACTGAAGCTGTTCTTTTTTTGTCTCTGAACGGCGCTGTAAGCGCTCCTCTACGGGATCGTAACCCTCACGCTGTATTCTTCGTTTAAGCTCTCCTGCCTCTTCTCTGGCATTAGCAAGGCTAACTTCTGGATAACCACCAAGCCCAATCCATTTACGCTTACCGTTTACTGTGGTTCGTAATATCCAACTAGCCGCTTCTGGTGGTCTCACCTGTATGTTAAGCCCAGCAACTCTACCTACTGGAAATATACCGCTTTTCCCATTAGCTATAATTGAATTCAATTCCTTTACTGAAAGTTCTTTAGCTCGCTTGGGCATTTTATACCTATCTATATACCTGCCATAAAAGATTAAATAGCATTGTAGGTCAATAGATAGATTTGGACAAGGTGAAAATAGTTAATCCCACATATTACGTGGCCTGAATAGACTTTTTTAGACGTTTTTAGAGTTCAAAATGGAGTTGGCCCCGGGCACCATTTTTCTACTCCCAAACATTCCAAATTTTAATCAAAAAATTGATAAGATAATTGCGCTCTTTTATCACAATATACTATGGTAAAATCCATAAAAATTTTGGCAAAGACGTACTATCTTGAATTCTGTTATGTCACTTCGTTTAGACGAGTTATCTCGTGCTGAACGTCCATTCCACGCTCGTGGGAGTAAAGTAGTTCGCTGCGACGCATGTCTGCTTCCAACGCAAAACTGTATTTGTGAATTTAAACCTGAGGCTGGCACTGATGTGGCGGTTTTGTTCTTGATGTACAAAGGCGAATATTATAAGCCTACTAATACCGGTCGTTTAATTGCGGACGTGGTTAAAGATAACCACGCATTTTTGTGGAAGCGCACCGAGCCAGAAGAGGCGCTATTGGCGTTACTTCGCAACGAAAAATATTTTCCTATCGTGGTATTTCCACACGAATATGCTGCAGCTGAACGTTGTATTGATACGCCACCATTGAATACTGGGAAAACGTTACTATTTATTTTCTTGGATGGAACGTGGCGTGAAGCAAAAAAGATGTTCGTGAAGAGCCCTTACTTGCATGACTTTCCTGTGTTGGGCGTGAGTATGGACGTAGCGTCAGATTATTTACTACGCGAATCTACCCATGATTTCCAACACTGTACTGCTGAAGTTGGTATTAGCGTATTAGACCTTGCAGAACAGAAGCAAGGGGCGCAAACCTTAGCGCATTATTTCAGTGTGTTTAGACGGGAATATTTAAAGGTTAAGCCGCATTTGCAGCATAAGCTTGCGTTTGCAGAGTCGCAGGTTAAAAGTAACATTTAAAAAGCGTCACTTTTATTTGCGAAAGTATTGTTTTACATCCACTATTTCATATTAACAAAACACGGAGAAAGCGAATGGCATCAGTTACTTTTCAAGGCAATACAGTTACGACAAAGGGTCAGCTTCCTGAAGTAGGTACATCTGCACCAGACTTTACATTAGTGAAAGCAGATTTGGGTGAAGTAACACTGTCTGAGCTTGCAGGAAAAAATGTGGTATTAAACATTTTCCCTTCTATCGACACGGGAACGTGTGCAATGTCTGTGCGTAAATTCAACGAAGAAGCGGCAAAATTGGATAACACTACAGTTATCTGTGTATCGGCAGATCTTCCGTTTGCAGCGGGTCGCTTCTGTGGTGCTGAAGGTATTGAAAATGTACTTACAGGCTCGACTTTCCGCTCAAGCTTTGGTGATGACTATGGTGTTACCTTTGAATCAGCGCCGCTTACTGGGCTGCTGTCTCGTTCAGTAGTGGTTATCGATGCCGAAGGCAAAGTGGTTTACACAGAGCAAGTTGCAGAAACAACAGAAGAGCCGAACTACGACGCGGCTATCGCAGCTCTTAGCTAAGTAGATCCGCAACATAGGTTAGTTGGTTAGCTAACTATGTAATGTGTTTGAATACGTACCGATTTGTTTTATCGGGGTATTACAGGGCACTCACTGATGTGGGTGCCTTTTAGGAGAATGTAATGGCATCGGTATTGCTCTCAGTTGGTGAATTAGCCAATGTAATGCAACAAAAGCCGGTAACGCTTGTACGAGCGTTAATGGACGACCCCGTTTCAAAAACACCAGATACGCGCACGGCAATGGTTTTACCTGCGTCAGTCGACTTTGACTTAGATAGTGAAGGTAGCGATCACACTACAGGTCTCCCTCACAGTATGCCTTCTGCAAATGACCTTGCAATTTATCTTGGTAATCAGGGTATAACAGCGAATACACCTATTACGGTATACGATACCCGTGGAATATATTCTGCGCCAAGAGTGTGGTGGATGTTAAAAGCGTTGGGCCACCAAGATGTTTATATTTTAAATGGCGGACAGCCTGCATGGGAAAAAGCAGCGCTGCCGGTTTCAGAACAACAACAATACGGAAAATTAACCTATCAAGCTACACCTAGGCCTGGTTGGTTCGCAAATTCCGGTGCAGTTCTTCAGGCAATAAATACTGAAGCACAACTTGTTGATGCGCGTAGCGCGCCGCGATTCAAAGGAGAAGTGTCAGAGCCTCGTGAAGGAGTACGTTCAGGTCATATGCCTGGAGCGTTGAATATTCCTTTTGACACCTTACTCAAAAGCGGGCATTTTTTGCCAGTTGATCATCTTAAGGCTATTTTTGACCGCGCTAATATCGATTTACGCAAACCTATTATTTGTACGTGTGGTTCTGGCGTTACCGCCTGCATAATTGGTGTGGCGGCATTATTGTGCGGCGCTACTCAGGTTTCAGTATACGATGGCTCTTGGTCAGAGTGGGGCGCTGATACTCAATATCCTGTGGTCAAAGATATGTAAAGAGTCGCGGCTTTTAACTAAGTAAATATACAACATGCTAATCGTATAATTAGCGCTATAACTACAGAGTAAGAACAACCTGATGCCATCTGATCAATCTCTACCCAATATTGTTATTCTTACCGGTGCGGGTATTTCCGCTGAATCTGGATTAAAGACATTTCGGGATAATGACGGCCTTTGGGAAAATCATCGCGTAGAAGAGGTGGTCACCCCAGAGGCTTTTGAACAAAATCCTAGCTTAGTTTATCGCTTTTACAACGCTCGACGTGCGCAGTTACAGCAAGACGACGTGAATCCTAATGCAGCGCATGAGGCGCTGGCCAAACTTGAGAAAGCGTTCGGTAGCAACCTGATGTTGGTTACTCAAAATGTGGATGACTTGCATGAGCGCGGTGGAAGCCAGTCTGTTTACCATATGCATGGCAAGCTGCTATCTGCGCGCTGCGCTATAAGCCAGCAGACTTTTGACTGGAGTGATAGTTTTGATCACACCACTAAATGCCCGTGTTGCAACAGAGTAACCTTACGACCGGATATCGTGTGGTTTGGTGAAATGCCCATGTACATGGAAGAGATTTACGATGCGCTTTCAAAGGCTGATGTGTTTATTGCCATTGGCACATCAGGTAATGTCTATCCTGCCGCGGGTTTTGTTCAGATCGCTAAAGAAAGTGGCGCACACACCATAGAGGCAAATTTGGAGCCGGGCGTAACTAATGCATTGTTCGATGAATCGCTAACAGGCCCTGCTTCTCACATCGTCCCACAATGGGTTGATCAATTAATATTAAAGTACGCGCTGTAGGAGGCGCATAACATGCAGTATATGAATGAGTTTCTTACCATTGCGTTGGTACACCTTGTGGCTGTTGCTAGCCCAGGGCCAGATTTCGCGGTGGTTGTTCGAAACAGCGTGGCCTATGGCAGACGTATTGCCATGTACACCAGTATAGGGATTGGCTTAGCTATATTACTGCATGTGGCTTACTCGTTAGTGGGGCTTAGTGTGGTTATTGCAACTACTCCATGGTTATTCACCACATTTAGCTATGCCGCCGCAGCTTATTTACTGTACCTTGCGTTTGGTGCGCTTAGAAGCGGGCCTGTTAAGCAGGACCAGGCAGTTAACGCTGAAAAGAAAACATCCCACATATCGGCAAAGCGCGCAGTTTGGATGGGCTTTCTCACAAATGGACTAAACCCAAAAGCAACGCTATTTTTCCTCTCATTGTTTACTGCAATTATTAGTATTGATACTCCATTTACAGTGAAACTTGGCTACGGTATCTATTTAGCTATAGCTACTGGACTGTGGTTCTGTTTTCTTTCATACCTTTTGAGCACCAGTAAAGTAGCTGAGCTTATTGGTAAAAAAGGGTATTGGTTAGACCGTGCGATGGGGGTGCTACTGGTCGGTTTAGCTGCGAAATTAGTACTAGGTTAACGTTTGTTTACCTTACAAACAGGCATTTGTTTTTGTGAATTGGTATAATCGCGCCGATTTTTCAAAAAGATAAGAGAGTTGTGTGAAAGACGTAAACCAAGACCGCCTGAACAATACGTTGTCTAAACAGTATCAATTTGATACCAAAGGTCTATTGCGCCGCGCTGCCGGTTTAACAAAGGCAAACTTTTCATCATTGCTGCAGGGAAGTGTTGTTCTATTTTTGACGTTTGTCGTGTTAGGTGTATTTGCTCAGCAGTACATCACAATAAATGACGATGGGACCTATGTATTCGAGCATCAGTCTATAATAGAAATTGTTGCAATCTGCATCATTGCCCCGCTGTTGACGGGGTTGTATATGATGGGCGTTTTTGTTGCCCGCGGCACTAAAACTTCAGTATTTACCGTATTCCAGTTTTTCCCCTTGATATTTTTGCTGGCGCTAACTCAGCTAGTGAACAGTATTCTTGTTCAACTAGGTATGATGTTGCTTATTATACCCGGCGTTTATTTTTATTTAGCCTCGTCCTTTTCACTTATGTTGGTTGCTGACAGAAAGTTAACGCCAATTAGCGCGATCATCCTGTCGTGTCGTGTATTTAATGCATACTGGGCTCAAATCGCCAGCATATTTGGTGTGTTCTTTTTACTGTTTGTGTCGGTGCCATTAACGCTGGGCTTTTCACTTATTTGGGTATTACCTTTTTATTTTAGTATGATGGGCTTGCTCTATCAGGAACTGATTGGCGAGCAGGGAGTAAGCACGGAAGCATCTGAAAACGATGTGAATGAGTCTAGCTTCGATGCATAAGCGTGAAACCTTTAAAATTGTCCTCATTACGTTAGGCGTATTGGCGGTAATCGTCATTAACGCCATAATTTTTACCGAGGACGAACCGGATATTTTAGATATACCGCAAACGGTTGAAGCTAAAAAGCCGGTGCCTAACTTCTCTGCCTATACAGATGTAAAAGAGAAGAAAGAGGCATTTTTTAACTATTTACGTCCCGAAATAGAGAAGCAGAATGCGTATCTACTCACGCTAAGACATTACGTACAAACCTTATATAGAAAGGCGTTAGCTAACGAGACGCTCTCTGAAGAAGATATGGCAAGGCTTGAATGGTTAGAAGAGGAATATCGAGTTAAGCCAACGCAGCCGCTAAAATCAAAATTGCTAGCTTTGCTACAAAAGATTGATGTTCTACCAGCCGAACTCGTGCTCGTGCAAGCCGCGAATGAGTCAGCTTGGGGCACCAGCCGGTTCGCAAGAAAGGGCTATAACTTCTTTGGCTTATGGTGTTTCTCTAAGGGGTGTGGTTTTGTTCCTAACCGTCGAAACGATGGGGCATCTCATGAAGTTGCCAAATTCGACAGTTTGTCGCGTGCAACGTACACCTACATGCGAAATTTAAACCGCCACGACGCGTATGCGGATTTAAGAGAGATCCGCAGTCGACTGCGTGCAAACCAAATTCCTATTACTGGTGTTGCGTTGGCTGAAGGGCTAATGAACTATTCTGAGCGAGGAGCCGCTTATGTTGAAGAGCTTCAAACTATGATCCTATTTAACGAGGAGTTTTTATCCGAATGATACGCGCTGCTTTATTTTTTGCTTCATCTCTGTTTATTGGTGTAGGCAGTTCTTCCGTTGCTGCTGAAACGATAGATGTTGAGTACAGCCGTTTCTATAGCCATGTTAAAAAGCTGGATAATGAAGATACCCAAGCACTTCAGTTTGCATTCGGGTTTGTTCGTGTTGGCGAAGGGCGTTTATGTGAAGTTAACGGAGCGTCTATCGTAACCGATAAGAAAACAATGCCCTTAGAAGTGAGTGGTGAAGGGCGATTCACGGTGCCTACTGAAAAGGCCCTGAAACTTGCCAACGCACTTGTTCGCATCGATTTAAACGAACGCGCGAACGTGTGTGATATGTCGGTACAACTTGAAACCAAGCCGGAATATCTTAAGCAGTATTACACAAAAGACGACCTTACGTTTTTGTATGGTCAGTACGAAGCTTTCTTTAATGAAATGGGAAGCTTTTTGTCTTTCATGATGCCTTCGGTAAAGGGCTTGATGATTCAGTTTGATGACAAGAATTTAGATTTCATTACACCACAAGGTGTGCAAATTAATAACGGCGTGTTGCATCTTGAGCAAGATTGGATCAACGACGCAAAAGGCTTAACACTGCCTCATGCGCCGCTACGTGTTACCGCTATGGCGTCAAGCTAAATGCATATTTGGGGTTAGGTAAGAAGCTGATACCTAATTTGCTCTGCTAAACGCGCGATGGTCTCTTCGCCCTTCGCGCATAGCTCTTCGGCTCTGTGGAATTCCATAATACCCACGTCGGTAAGCTGAGGCTCAATAAGAATGTCAGGCGGATCGCCAGCCAAACGTGAGCGTGTGACGCGAGCTTGAAGTATCTCAAGTGAACTGCTCATCACGCTCATAATTCCCGGCGGGTTTCGCTTGTTCACTTTAGCGGGGACTTCGGTCAACTCTTCTTCCACTTTTTCAATCACATCAGAAGCAATGCCTTCTTCAGTCTTTACATTGCCAGCCGAGACGCTGTCTTTTTCATCTTTTTTCTCTAGGGCTTTTTCTTCTTTGTTGTCAGGAGAGAACCATTGGCGTAGTACGTTTTGACTCTTTGTAAAAAAGTCCTCGGTTTTGCGCTGGTTTTCTTCATGATCTTGTCTCAACTTTTCAAGACGAAGTGGTCGAAAATCGGCGTTAAGGTTAACCGCGATTACAAAATCGGCCCCTAATTGGCGACATAAGTTCACCGGTACAGGGTTTACAACGGCACCGTCTACCAACCAACGATCACCATGTGCTACGGGCGCAAAAAGTGCGGGAATAGCGCAGGATGCTTGAATGGTGTCTCCGATAGGACCAGAGTTAAACACTACTTCACGGCCGGTATAAAGGTCGGTAGCCACAGCCGCAAACGGCTTAAGCATGTCTTCATAAGTCGATTCACAAAATTCGCTTGCTAGCTTGTCGAAAACCTTCTGTCCGCTGGCAATGCCGCCGCGTCTAAGTCCTACACCCATAAGAGCAAGTACCTGCCAGTCGCTAAGGGAACAGGCCCACTCTTTCAATCCTTCCAGCTTGCCACTTGCGTAGGCAGCACCAACATAGGCACCAATAGAGCATCCCGCTACAACGTCAATTTTTACGCCGAGTTTTTCTAATGCTTCAATTATGCCAATGTGAGTCCAGCCCCTTGCGGCACCGGCACCTAGCGCAAGTCCGATTTTCATTTACTTAGGTTCCATAATGTTTATTACTTCAATAGTATTATCTTCATCACTGAAGTCCGTACTATTTTCTGTAGTGAAAGAAGGTTCATCGAACCCGATATCACCGTCTTCTACCGGGCCTTCTTGTGTAGCTATAGCTTTAAAATCATAAAGGTTGCTGTCGATTAAGTGTGAAGGCGCTACGTTTTGAAGCGCACGGAACATCGACTCTATACGACCTGGGAAGCGACGGTTCCAGTCTTGAAGCATAGCCTTTATGTTTTGGCGCTGTAGGTTTTCTTGTGAGCCACAAAGGTTACACGGAATAATCGGAAATTCAGCGGCCTGAGAATATTTCTCGATGTCTTTTTCTGTGCAGTACGCCAATGGACGAATAACGATGTGTTCACCGTTGTCGCTGACTAGCTTTGGCGGCATAGACTTAAGCTTGCCACCATGAAACATATTGAGGAAAAACGTTTCTAGCATGTCGTCGCGGTGATGACCTAATGCAATTTTAGTCGCACCTAACTCTTTTGCCGTGCGGTACAGAATACCACGGCGCAAGCGAGAACAGAGAGAGCAAGTCGTCTTTCCTTCTGGAATTTTGTCTTTAACAATAGAGTAGGTGTCTTCTTCTACAATTTTGTAGTCAACGCCAATGCTTTCTAGATATTCAGGCAAGATATGTTCGGGGAAACCAGGCTGCTTTTGGTCAAGATTAACCACAACGATATCAAAATGAATAGGCGCAATCTTCTTTAAAAACAATAAAATATCTAGCATGGTGTAGCTGTCTTTACCGCCAGATAAACACACCATTACTTTGTCGTTGTTTTCAATCATACCGAAATCGCCAATGGCTTTACCCACATTGCGGCGAAGTCGTTTCTGAAGTTTGTTGAAGTTGTACTTTTGCTTACTTTGCGCAGCATTTAATGGCGACGCGTCAGCACTGTTTGTGCCTAAACTCATAATTAACTAGCTTGGTTTGTGATAAAGCCACCATTATACATTAAAGCGGCTTTTCGAGACCATGCTTGTGAAGTTAAATTTGTTGGTGACATACCGTGTTTGGCCGCTAAGTAACGGCAAACACGGGCTATGTAGACTTGATGAAAAGACTACACCGACAACGGCGACACAAATCCATCTGGCTTAATAGCAAGCACATCGCAATTGAGTTCGTCGATCACGTGTTCTGCAGTGTTACCAATTAGGGCCGCTGAAATGCCCACGCGGCCAACAGTACCAATAACAACAAGCTCTGCATCCAGTGTTTTTGCCACTTGCGGGATAACTTTTTCCGGAAGGCCTTCTCTTACTACACATTTGTTGTCAGGAATACCGTACTTTAACGCGTGACTACGCATTTCCTTTAAATGATGATTTTTTACCGCGTCGTGATAGGTATCGGGGTCAAACTCAGGTACTTCTATGGCGATATTAAGTGGCGTAGAAGGGTAACTGTTGACCAAATTTACGCTCCCTTTCAATAAAGAGGCGTAGTCGTTAGCAATGAGGGTGAGCTTATCGTTAAGTGCGGCATGCTCATCGTCTTCACTGCCTACGTTTACTGCAGCAATAATCTCTCCTCCTTCTGGCCAGTCGTGCTCTTTAACGAGCAATACTGGCCGAGGGCATTTACGCATTAAATGCCAGTCGGTGGGGGTGAAAATAACAGAAGCAAGATCGTCGTGCTTTTTGGTTGCCTTTACCACTAAATCTATCTGATTGTTTAGGGTGTAGTAAATAATCGACTCATACGCACGATTATTCCATTCTACAACGATATCAGTTTCAGTGAATCCTTGTTCTCTTAAGTGGGTGGCAAGCCATTTTGCATGCTCCTTTGTAACTGCATCGCGCATTGACTCGCGCTCATCCGGGCTAAGCATGGTCGTCATATCATAAGATAAGTCGTATACCACCATCATTGCGGTAACTGAAGCGCCTGTTTTTGAAGCGAGTTCATAAGCTCGGCTTAGTGCAGGTTGGTTATCGCGCTCGGCATCTACCACGGCCAGAATTCGTTTACACTCAATCATAACGTCCCCCTAACTACGAAACTTAGTAGCGGCTGTCGAAATCGAAGCTTTCTAATACTAACTATAAACGACATTGGGAAAAACGTAAGTTGTTTTAGATCAAGAATTTTACAAGGCGACCATGAGTGAACCTACCGAATTGAATATGGAGCAACCGGCGTGGCGCTGAAAGGTTAGATATGTGGCTAACACAGGTTACAAAAAAGCGCGCTTAGTGCGCGCCTTGTTTAACACCTAAAAACGGCTAACCGCAGACAACGCTAGGGCCGTTAAGCGCCGCTAGTTTGGTGTTTAGCCTATCGAAATCCAAAATAGTAATAAGCTTGCCGTCTACTTTTATGATGTTGTCTTTTTGAAAACGGCTTAACAGACGACTAATCGTTTCAATCGTTAATCCTAAATAGTTTCCAATTTCGTTGCGCGTCATGGTTAAGTGGAATTCTCTATGGGAAAAGCCACGCTCTTCAAAGCGTTGCGACAGGTGTGAGATGAAATACAGTAAGCGCTCTTCTGCGGTTCGCTTGTTTAAAAGCATGATCATGTCGTGATCTTGTTTTATTTCAGCGCTCATGAAGCTCATGATCTGGTGGCGCAGCTTTGGAAATTGCACTGACATTTCGTCGAGGGTCTCGTAGGGAAGCTCACACACCATGGCAGTTTCTAACGCAGAGGTATAGCTTTGGTGTTTGTTCTCTCTTAATGCATCGAAACCGATAATGTCACCAGGAAAGTGGAAGCCGGTAATCTGTTCTTCACCTTCGGTATTAGTCACAAATGATTTGAATGAACCGGTTCTCACTGCAAATAGAGAACGGAATTTATCACCAGTTTGAATCAGCGTGTCACCTTTATGAAGCGGCTTCTTGCGTTCAATAATATCGTCAAGAGACTCGATTTCTGTTTTGTTTAACGCCACCGGTAAACACAGGTGACTGAAACTACAGTTTTGACAGTGAATAGAAAATTGGCTTCCTTTGCTCATAATGCACGCTCTCTAAAAGAATACCCGACAATAATACACCCATTTTTAAACGATTGCGCCATGAATAAGATAAGCTGCATATATTGCCATTATTACTGCAATAATTTGTCTAAAATGGTTATGTTGAAAACTTCGAACAATATATTGGCTACCAGCGCTTGCAGCGAGCAAGGTGGGTAATGTACCCAAACCGAAGAAGAACATAATAGCAGCGCCTTCTAGCGCATTACCCGCTGCGAGAGACCAGGTAAGTGTGGAATACACCAACCCGCAAGGAAGCCAACCCCAAATAAAACCATAAGGCAACGCACTTAAAGGGGTCTTAAATGGCAAAAAGCGTTTTGAAAGCGGCTGGACTTTGGAAAATAGGCCTTTACCCGCATTTTCCAGCACTGTTAAGCCAGTCCACCACTTACCCAAATAACACGCCAGTAGAAGCAACATGATTCCGCTAAGTAGGGAAAGGGCATAGTTGGCAAGAGGTATATAATCTGCTGCAATTTTTCCAAGTGCCCCGGTTATTGCTCCGGCGATGGTGTAGCTCACTATACGTCCCATGTTATAGGCAAGGGTATAGGGTAGTGCTGAAGCGCCTTTAGGCGATACCATCCTTAGCGCAGCGACAATTCCACCGCACATTCCCACACAGTGAACTCCACCGGCTAAGCCGATAAGAAAGGCAGAGAAGTAGTTAATCCCTTCCATGTGGCGCTTGGCTTTTGTCTACTTTACTGTCTTGAAGTTGCTTGCGTTGCTCAGCTAGCTTTTTTTCTTCTGGCGGAAGATCATCGTCAAACAGTATGCTATAACCTTGGCGATCTAAATCTTCAAATTGATTGGTTTTCACCGCCCAAAAGAATATCACGATAGCGACGGCAACAATGATGATGGCGATTGGAATTAATACGTAAATAATACTCATGCTATTTGCTCAAGAGTCGCGTTGAGTTTGTGACCACAATGATACTGCTTAACGACATACCAACAACAGCCATCCACGGTGAAAGTAGGCCTGATACGGCGAAAGGTAAGATCAAAACGTTGTAACCTACCGACCAGCCAATATTTTGCCTTATTTTTTGCTTCACTTGGTGCGCAGTTCGAATAAGTTCTGGTACAGAAAGCAGCTGATCGCCAAGCAGTATCACGTCGGCGGCAGTTTTAGCCACGTCTGTGGCATTACCCACTGCAATTGCCACATCAGCACTGGCAAGAACTGGAGCGTCGTTAATACCGTCACCCATCATCATCACTTTCGCGCCAGATTGCTGCATAGCTTGAACGGCTTCGTACTTTTGCTCAGGTGTTAGGCCACCTTTAGCGGTCGAAATTGGCAATGGTGCGGTAAGCGCATTAACGTTTTGCTGTGTATCACCACTTAAAACGGCGAGGGTATGGCTTGCAGCTAATATATCGAGAGTTTCTTGCGTATCTTCTCTTAGTGAATCCTTTACTTCATACGCCGCCATAATACGCCCCTTAACCGTGAGAAACACGTTAGCTGAAGGGAACGCTTCAATGAGTTTTAGCTGAGATTCGTGAACGCTGAATGCTGCAGAACCCATAGAAAACAACGTGTCATTGATCTCACCGCTGATACCACCTCCTGGCGTAACGGTAAAATTAGTCACTTTGTGTACAGTGCTATCGATAACGTTAGCACTGCCGCTAGAGGCAGAATTCTCGCTAAAGGCTATACCGTCGCTAAAGGCTATACCGTCGCTAAAGGCTATACCGTCGCTAAAGGCTTTGGCAATCGGATGTTCAGAGCGTGACTCCAAAGCGCGCGCAATTGATAGCGCACTATTACTATCCACGCCGTCAGCGTACCAGGCATTTGAAATAGTAAATTTGCCTTTTGTGAGCGTGCCGGTTTTGTCTAAAGCGATAGTGTCAATGTCAGTAATTTGTTCAAGCGCATCGGCCCGTTTTAATAAAATACCTTGTCTGTTTAACTTTGCCATAGCACAGGTTAACGCTGATGGCGTAGCCAATCCTAATGCGCAAGGACAGGTGGCAACCAGCACCGATATGGTGATCCAAAATGCCTCGTCGCTACCCTGATACGCCCAAAAGCCATAGGTTAACGCCGAAATCAGCAATACCGCAGTAACGAAATAGCGAGAAAAATTATCGGCTATCTGCGCTGCTTTAGGTTTACTCGCCATCGCACTTGCTTGCAGCCGTACAATTTGATTTACCAGCGCATTTTTGAGGGTCTGCGTAACCGTAATGGTTAGCGTACCATCTTGACAAACCGTGCCGCCGTATACCGGGCTACTGTTCGACTTACGCACGGGGTTAAACTCGCCGGTAAGCATAGATTCGTCAACCGCTGCGTTGCCGTCCGTTACCACCCCATCAATGGGGACTGTTTCACCAGGCTTCACCAGCACTACGTCGTCAATTTTTAGCTGCTTAGCCAGACACTCGGTTAGGCTGCCATCCGGATTTAGTTTAGTCGCTGATACGGGCACATACTGCATCATATTGGCAGAGATTTGTGCGGCGCGATGACGACTGCGATGTTCTAAGAATCGGCTAAGCAACAGCAGAAAAATAAACATACAAATGGATTCAAAATACACTTCACCTTGCTCTAATACTGTAGAGCGGATTCCAGCAATGTAAGTACCGAATATGGCGAGCGTAACGGGTACGTCCATATTAACCGTTTTGGCGCTTAGCGCTTTAGCGGCGCCCATATAAAAGTTGCTGCCTGAATACAGCACCACAGGTGTAGTAAGTGTAAGGGCAACCCAATAAAAATATTGGCGGGTCTCTAACTCAATGGCGCCAAACCAATCAAAATAAAGCCCAGTCATCAGCATCATTACCTGCATGGTCATAATGCCTGCTAGGCCAAGCTTTTTAAGAAAGGTTTTTTGTTCGCGCTTATAGCTGGCTTCGTGTTCGTCGGGGTGAAATGGCGAGCCAACGTAACCAATGCGTTTTAGCGTAGATAGAATTTGACTAAGTTTGATTTGAAAAGGTGACCAGGTAACCAGTGCTCGGCGCTCTTGTACATTCACCGCGACTTGCTTTATTCCTTCTACTTTCGACAACTGCTTTTCGATAAGCCAGCCACACGCAGCGCACGTAATACCTTCAAGGGTCAATTGAATCTGTTTGTCCTGACCTTCTTCAAACACGAACTCTTCTTGAAGGGAAGGGTCGTCATATACTTTTAGCTTGTCTAATGTTTCTAAAATACCATCGTCAGATTTTTGCGCCGGTTCGGTTCTAAACTGGTAATAGTCCTCAAGGCCGTTGTTAACGATCGCTTCAGCTACCGCTAAGCAGCCAGGGCAACACATGTCTCGTTGTTGCCCTAAAATGACAGTAGTAAATTTCCCATTGTCTGGACTCGCTATAGGCAAGCCGCAATGGTAACAGTCGTGCCTTGCCATTATGGATTGAATTTCATTTTGCCAGTGTGGGGCAGATAGACCGTGTTTTGAATTTTCCAGCTATCATCAATCGGCGTCAGCGATATGCGCCATTTGCCGTCAAGGTTTTCTTCAATAAAACCGCGATAAATACCGTTAGCGTCGCGACTCAATAAAACGCTAACATCGCGCTCTTCTAGCGTTACGTGATAGAAACTTAATTTAACCGCGTTACCTTCTTGTGGAATCCCCGAATGAAATTGCAGCGCTATGCTTCCATCTTCAATGGTTAAATCAGTGGTGATATTCTTGCGGCGGGCTATGGCCTCTTTGTCCAGACGGGCATTGATTGCTTTTCCTTCCTTGTAGTAGTCGTCTACCACCAGGCTATCTTCGGTGCTAATAGCAAGGTTTAACAACACGCCACCCATGATGAGTGTAATGATAGGTACGGCAATTAAAAACCAGGGCCAGAACTCTTTATACCAGGGTCTATTCATCGAAATCTTTCTCGTATTTACTTCACTAGCAACGTCGCTAACAACATATTTATTATTGCTACATCAGTTAATAACAATAAATATAGTGTTGGGGACGCAGCTCCAAGGCGCACAAAATGTGTTCGCAACGACACTTTCTGTATTGCTGTCTATATCGCTGTATTTTCTCATAAAAAAAGCCCCGTAGTAACGAGGCTTTTTAAGATATTTAATGATTTAAATCATTAATCATTTGAAAGGCTGTAAACATACGCTGCAACAACGTGAATTTTGTCATCACCCAAGGTTTTCTTGAATGAAGGCATTACACCGTTACGACCGTAAGTAAGCGTTTCTGTTACCGCTCTGTGGCTGCCGCCGTATAGCCAGATATTGTCAGTAAGGTTTGGTGCACCAAGTGCTTGGTTACCTTTACCGTCCATACCGTGACAAGCCGCACACGCTGCGAAACGAGCTTTACCTGCTTCTGCAAGCTGAGGGTCCACATCGCGACCGCTTAAACTAAGTACGTAGTTAACCACTTCTTCGATACCGTCTTCACCCATAGCATCTAGCCATGCTGGCATAGCTGCTTTACGACCAAGCGTAAGAGTTTCAACGATTTTCGCACCTGAACCACCGTACAACCAGTCGTTGTCCGTTAGGTTAGGGAAGCCGCCATTTTGACCACGTGCATCAGAACCGTGACACTGAGAGCAATTTTGTAGGAACAAACGCTGACCTACTTTATTTGCTTCTGGGTCTTTAGCCAGTTCTTCAACAGGAACTTGTGCATACGCTTCGAAGATCGGATCGAACTTCTCGGCAGCGAAATCTAGTTCACGGTCATATTCTACTAGGTAGCCTTGCTCTTTAGCATCAATACGCGCCTGAGCTGACTCTTCTAGCGATTGAATATTTTGGTTAGAGCTCTTCCAACCCAAAATACCTTCAAACGCACCTAAGCCAGGATAAAGCGCCAGGTATAAAAAGCCCCAAACGATGGTCATGTAGAACATAATTGTCCACCAGCGAGGAAGTTGATTGTTCAACTCCTCAATACCATCGAATTTGTGGCCCATTGACTCACCTTCAGGTACGCCGGTCTTGTTAGCAAGGGTCCAGCGTAGAAGGAAGTAGCAACCAATGATTAACCCTAGAGTTATCACTGAAATCCAAATTGTCCAAAACATACTCATGAGTTCGAGACTCCTGCTAATCTTCTTTTGATTTTTCTTTTTCTTCGTCTGCAAACACTAGGTTTGCCGCTTCATCGAATTTTTTCTTGTTGCGGCTGCTAAATGCCCACCACACAACACCGATGAAGCTTACAAAGACGATGACAGTAAAAATGCTGCCTACAATTCCCTGGTCCATATTATTTCAAATGTGTGCCAAGAGATTGTAGATAAGCAATAAGGGCTTGCATTTCCGTTTTACCCTGTACTGCCGCTTTCGCGCCCGCGATATCTTCGTCGGTATACGGAACGCCAAATCCACGGAATACTTCCATTTTTTTAGCTGTTAACTCACCATCAAGCGTGTTTTCCGCAAGCCAAGGAAAGCCTGGCATGTTCGACTCTGGTACTACGTTGCGAGGATTAAGCAGGTGAACTCGGTGCCATTCGTCGCTGTAACGACCACCAACACGTGCTAGATCAGGACCAGTACGCTTAGAACCCCAAAGGAAGGGGTGCTCCCATACTGATTCGCCAGCAACGCTGTAGTGACCATAACGCTCTGTTTCAGCGCGGAATGGACGGATCATCTGGCTGTGACAACCTACGCAACCTTCACGGATGTAGATATCACGGCCTTCAAGCTCAAGCGCGGTATATGGACGTAAGCCTTTTACCGGTTCCATAGTTTGCTGTTGAAACATCAACGGCGTAATTTGAACCATGGCACCGAAGCTGATAGCGATAAGGATTAATACCGTTAACAGACCGACGTTCTTTTCAATTAACTCATGTGCGTTTTTCATTATTCGTCTCCTTTACTACGCCGGCTGAGTCGCTGGGTCTGCAGCGATACTGCCTTTAGGTGCACGAATGGTTTTCCATGTGTTGTATGCCATAACAAGCATACCTGCTACCACGAAACAACCACCAATGAAACGAACCACATAGAAAGGCTTAGACGCTTCTAATGACTCAACAAAGCTATAGGTTAACGTACCGTCAGCATTTACTGCACGCCACATTAGACCCTGTAGTACACCAGACATCCACATTGCTACGATGTATAGAACAACACCGATAGTTGCGAACCAGAAATGTACGTTAACTAGCTTGGTACTATACATAGCGCGCTGACCGAATAGCACTGGGATTAAGTGGTAAATTGAACCAATTGAAACCATTGCAACCCAACCTAGAGCACCAGAGTGTACGTGACCAATTGTCCAGTCAGTGTAGTGAGATAGTGCATTAACGGTCTTAATTGCCATCATTGGGCCTTCGAAGGTAGACATACCGTAGAAAGACAATGAAACGATAAGGAAACGCAATACTGGGTCGGTGCGAAGTTTATGCCACGCGCCAGATAGCGTCATAATACCGTTAATCATACCACCCCAAGATGGAACGAATAGGATAATAGACATCACCATACCTAATGACTGAGTCCAGTCTGGTAGGGCAGTGTAGTGAAGGTGGTGAGGACCGGCCCAGATATACAGAGAGATAAGTGCCCAGAAGTGGACAATTGAAAGTCTGTATGAATAAACCGGGCGGCCAGCTTGCTTAGGTACGAAGTAGTACATCATACCAAGGAAGCCCGCAGTTAGGAAAAAGCCTACCGCGTTATGGCCGTACCACCACTGCATCATAGCGTCTACTGCGCCTGCATACAGTGAATACGATTTAGTGAAAGATACCGGAATAGCCATGCTGTTACCAATATGAAGAATTGCAACAGTTAACATGAACGCGCCTAAAAACCAGTTTGCAACATAAATGTGCGAAACTTTACGGATTACTAGGGTTCCGAAGAAGTTAATGATATAAGCGACCCAAACCAGTGCCAAAAGGATATCAATTGGCCATTCTAGTTCAGCGTATTCTTTTGTGCTGGTTAAACCCATAGGTAGGGTAATTACAGCTAAAACAATAACGGCTTGCCAACCCCAAAAGGTAAATGCGGCAAGTTTGTCACTGAACAGTCTTACCTGGCAGGTACGCTGAACGATGTAGTACGACGTTGCAAATAGCGCACAGCCGCCGAAGGCAAAAATAACGGCGTTAGTGTGCAACGGACGCAAACGTGAGAATGTTAGCCATGGTGTGTCAAAGTTAAGCATAGGTGCAAATAACTGCGCGGCAATAAATACCCCTAGGCCCATACCAATGATACCCCAGACTATGGTCATGATGGTAAATTGCCTAACTACTTTATAATTGTAGTCAGGTTGTGCTTGGCTTATTTCACTCATTTTAATGAATCTTCCACTTCAAATGAACTATGGTCTCCAACTGCCGGAATAGTACGGTCGAGACGTGTATCAGCTAAGGAATAACGCTTCACACCGAGCTCGGAAAGAGTAATAATTATTGTCTCCAAGCCAGTTGGTACGCGGATGATAAGGTTTTTAATTACAAAAAGATACCATAAACTACTTAAGCTTGATCTCCGTCAATGAAGAAATACACAAAATTTAAGAAATGCTAAATAACGATAACAATAAACGATCAAAAATTTTACATTCCCAGCTTCCATTAGTGGCTATTATTGTTGTAGCCGTGTGTGTATACCTTGCACATAAATTCCAGTCATCGGTGTTAAAAGACACGAGCGTAGTTAATGGAATAGGAAACAGCTGCAACTTTGTCAATGAAACTTGCGAATTCTTAATTGATGACAGGTTAGCAATTGCCACTTTTTCAGCCATGCCTGAAGCCGAAGAGTCAGTAACGGTTAAGCTCTTAGTTCCTGAGAGAGAGGAAATAGAGAGCGCATGGATTGAAGGGGTAAACATGTATATGGGCAAAATTCCCGTGCTGTTAGATAACGACGGGGAAGGAGAGTGGTCAGGTTGGTTTATGTTAGGTAGCTGTAGTGAGCCAGTTATGAAATGGCAGCTACGTCTAAATATTAAAGATAAAGAAAGCCCCAGCTATTTGTATTTTGTTACACAGCAGTAACTGTATTAAAAGCAATAAGACTCTCCTTAAAGAAAGGGGAGTAAACAAGCAAAAAAAGGCCGCTCTTTATTTAAAGAGCGGCTTTTCATTAATTACCTGTAAATTGTAGCGTGAACGCTATTTCTTACATTTGAGACTGAAGGTAGTTTTGAATACCTAGTCGCTTAATAAGGCCAAGCTGCTGCTCTAGCCAGTGTGCGTGATCCATCTCTGTATCGTCTAATAGTACAATTAGCATGTCACGAGTTACGTAGTCTTTCTCGGTTTCACAAAGCGCAATGACTTCACGTAACTTTGCATCAACTTCATATTCAACACGTAAATCGCTTTCTAGCATCTCAGGTACATCTTTACCCACTTTGAAGCCTGTGCGCTTCGTCATGTCAGGCGTACCTTCTAAAAACAGCATGCGTTCAATTAACTTAGTTGCATGTCCACGCTCGTCATCAAATTCATGATCGATGCGTTCGTAAAGCTTATTCAACCCCCAATCAAGATACATCTGAGAGTGAATGAAATACTGATCCATGGCGGCCAACTCATAAGAGAGTAGTTCGTTTAAGCCATTGATGATTGCTTGGTTACCTTTCATTAGTCATCTCCCATTACTTGCGCTTGTAGGTAGTTTTCTATACCCATAGCATCAATTTGGTATTCTTGCGTTTCAATCCAGTCTAGGTGCTCTTCTTCGTATTCAAGAAGGTCTTCAAGCAAATCACGAGAAACATAATCCTGCTTTTCTTCACATAGCGCGATAGCTTCACGAAGTAGTGGAAGCTGTTCCTTTTGAAAACGCGCATCACATGACAGCATTTCAACGGTATCTTCACCGATATAAAGCTTGCCTAACGCTTGAAGATTAGGAAGGCCCTCAAGGAATAAGATGCGCTCGATAAGATCGTCCGCTTGCTTCATGTCCTTGATAGACTTTTTATAATTCTTTTCGTTAAGTTCAGAAAAACCCCAGTTTTTGAACATACGAGCGTGCAGAAAGTATTGATTTATCGAAGTAAGTTCACTTGTCAGTACTTCGTTCAATTTTGCAACAACTTGTTTATCACCTTGCATTGTGTAAACCCTATTAACGTGTTTGCGTGAAGTTTAGTCTAAATTTGACTGTATGTCAAAAAAGTCTTTGTAAAACAGTTATTTACAAACGATAACGTTTCTCAATTCATCCATTGTTCGCATTTAGAACAGCATTACTGTTGTGCATGCGCATAAGCAAGACTTTCTTCAGCAAAACCAAGCCCTGCTTCGGTAAAGAAGTTGAAGACTTTATCTACATCGTTTTCTAATAGATGTGATACTTCATCCTCATATCGTGCAATGGCTGCAACTTTTCCAACATAGCCCGCGTTTTTAAGCTGACGTGTGATGTTTATTGAGTCCTGGATAGAAGGCAGAGCAAGCAAAACAAGCTGAATTTGTTTGATATCTAAATTATCCCACAAATCGACGTCTTCACCGTCGCCGCATATTACGTTTAAGCCTTCGTCTGATAACTCTTTTACTTTTACTCGGTCGGCGTCCATTCCCCATACGCTCACATCACTTAATTTAGATAACGCATTGAAGGCACCGCGACCAACTCGTCCCATCCCCAACACTAAAAATTCCGCGTTGTGGAGAGTAGGATAAATGTCTTCTTTTAAGCGCTCGTTTTTCTCAAAACGTTTAATGGTGTGTTTATGATTGTGATATTGAGAATGAGAATTGCGATAGAGCACGCTGGTAATAACGAATGAAATAGATACGGCTAAAGCAATCACCACTAACCAAGAGTTTGCCAATAAATCTAATGAAACGGCTAGTGCGCCAACAATAAGCCCAAATTCACTGTAATTTGAAAGCACCAAGCTGCTCAAGTAAGCCGTGCGACCGCGAAGGCGAAGTGACGTAAATAGGCCGAAAAAGAGTGCTGCTTTTAACGGTATAAATAAGCAGAACACGATAGCTAGGACAATCATACTAAGATCGGGAAGGGCGGTAAGACCGATAGTAAGGAAGAAGCCGATTAAGAAGAGATCCTTAAAACTAAGCAGCGACTTCGCTAGCTCCGAAGCCTTTTCATGTTGCGCTAACATGATTCCAAAGATTAGTGCCCCAAGATCGCCTTTAATGTTAACCAGCTCAAACAAGTGATAGCCACCTAAGGCGAGGATAAAGCCAGTAAGCGGAAGCAGTTCACCGTGGCCCGACTTATTAATCATTTTGTTTATGATTGGCATTGCTGGGAATAAGGCCAACAACGCTAGCGCCCACACAGAGGGAAGCTTTCCAGTTGCTGCAACAAGGAAGATAACAGCAAAAACGTCTTGCATGACCAAAATGCCAATGGCAAGGCGGCCGTGGCGGGTTTTACTTTCGCCACTTTCTTCTAATACTTTAACCACGCACACTGTGCTACTGAAACTAAGGGCAAAAGCGATAAGCGCAGCGCTTTTCCATGTAAGCCCATCAACGAAATTTGCAGCAACCGCACCAATCGCATAGACGCAACAGGTAATAACGCCCACCCATACTAAGGTATGTGAAACGCTTCCCGCCCAAACTTCTCGTCGACTCAAATCGCGGATGTTGAGTTTCAGACCGATGGTGAAGAGCATAATGGTGATGCCCAAGTTGGCTATTTGGGTTAAATCTTCAGTGAGCGTGTAGCCTGCAAAATTTAATAAAAAGCCAGCTACCAAGTAGCCAACTAAAGGAGGAATGCCAATAAGTTTAACCGTTAAGCCGCAAACAAATGCGAAAAGAAGAAATGCATACTCCATGAATTACCTTTCAGAAAATGTTGAACGTAAAATCCGTTACCTTTGTATAGGTCACATCATCTATTAACCAGTGATAGCTACAAATCGCTCTCTCAACTCGCTAATTGAAAGGTTTTAGACTAGCATGCAATGGCTTGTTTTCGCAGCTAAAAAAGCATTGTAATTGCATATTTTGGTAACGCGTAACCCAATTGAGCTAAAAGCCGGCTCAGTATATTTAACCCCTAAATCAGTCATTTACCGCTAAAGTAAATCTAGTTCCCGATTTCAGGTGTATTGAACAGGGTTGTAGGCATATTATTTTGTTTTGATATGACCAAAAATAAAGAAGGACTTTGAATGCGTTTAACAATTCTAACTGTGCTAACCCTGCTGGTCGCTTTCAATGTGGTGATTGGCGTATTGTGGGCGCCCGTGTGGTGGTTTTTACTCTTATCAGTCACGCTACTCATTTTTGGTCTATATGATGCCTTCCAAACAAAACATGCCATTTTAAAGAACTTTCCATTAATTGGCAGGGTACGATGGACCGTCGAGGGACTAAGGCCCTACATCCAGCAATACATCATAGAAACCGATACTGGCGGAGCACCTATTTCCCGCATGTTTCGTTCGATTGTTTATCAACGTGCGAAAAACAGTAGAGAAACTGTTCCCTTCGGTACTCAGCTAGATACATATAAAGATGGCTATGAGTGGATTGGCCATTCTTTATCTGCTCGCGAAGTGGAAGACATGAATGAAGATCCCCGAGTGACGGTAGGTGGCCCTCATTGCAAAAAGCCGTATCGTGCAAGCATACTTAACATAAGCGCAATGAGCTTTGGAAGCTTGTCAAAAAATGCCATTTTGGCGCTAAATAAAGGTGCTGCAAAAGGCGGGTTTTACCATAACACAGGTGAGGGTGGTCTAACCCCATATCACCTCGAAAATGGTGGCGATATCGTTTGGCAAATTGGTACGGGATACTTTGGTTGTAGAAGTAAAGATGGCGGTTTCGATCCTGTTCTTTTTGAAGAAAAAGCCAAACTCGACAATGTAAAAATGATAGAAATAAAGCTAAGCCAGGGCGCTAAGCCTGGACATGGTGGTATTTTACCTGCGTATAAAAATACCCCTGAAATAGCTAAAATAAGAGGGGTTGAGCCTGGAACTCAAGTTGATTCTCCCCCTAGACATAAAGCGTTTGCAACGCCTTTAGAAATGGTTGATTTTATTAGTCAGTTACGCAAGTTAAGTGGATATAAACCAGTGGGTATTAAGCTGGCGCTGGGTAGAAAAAGTGAGTTTATTGCCATGTGCAAAGCCATGGTAGAGAAGGACGTAACGCCAGATTTTATAACGGTAGACGGGGGCGAAGGAGGTACCGGCGCCGCACCCCTTGAGTACACAAACTCTATAGGATTTCCTCTGCGTGAAGCCTTGGCGTTTGTTGACGATTGTCTCACTGGTTTTGGTATTCGCGACAAAATTAAAATCATTGCTTCTGGAAAAATCATTACCGCTTTTCAGTTAGCGAAAAATCTAAGTTTAGGCGCCGATCTATGTAACAGTGCCAGAGGAATGATGTTGGCACTTGGATGTGTTCAGTCGCTGTCATGCAATACGAATAAATGTCCGACCGGTGTAGCAACGCAAGACCCCAAGCTTGCCAAGGGCTTAAACGTTGAAGACAAGTACGAGCGCGTGTACCGCTTTCACAAAAAAACTATTCATGCGCTGATGGATATCTTGTCTTCTACAGGACATGTGAGAACTAGCGAACTAAATCGTACCCATATATTTAGGCGAGTAGATCAGTGTAATATTGCGCGTTACGACGAAATTTTCCCGTTAGTTAAAACAGGAAGTTTCTTAACCGACGACGTTCCCGATAGATTTAAATTACACTTAAAAGAAGCAAATTCTGAAAGCTTTATGCCTTGTAGTTTATTGGCAGAAATAGAGCAAGAAACGAAAGCGGTATCTTAAAAAAACTAAGCCGTGACTCCTAATCAAATACCGATTGTGGAGTCACGCTTAACGATTTTTAATGCCTAAAACTGCGAGTTAATCTTTAGATTGCTCGCTTGGAATACGCAGTTGATAGAGGCGCTAATCACTAGTCCTGTAGGGTGTTACTTTATATTTAGGCTGAAGATACGCCACTAAATCTATTAGTTCGGAAACGGTTAGCTCGTCGTTTACAACTCGCATTAATGACACACCGTCTTCGCTGGTGAAACTGGCAGGCTGTCGAGGAGTAAGTTTGTGTGATGGGTTAATAATACTTGTCACCAACTCTGCATAAGTTTTAATTCTTCCACTGCTGCCTCCCAACGGAATAGGCTTCGCGACTAGGTATTGCGCATTGTCGGACTCTTTTTCTCCTGCAATTCTGTGACAGTCTTGGCACTGATACTTTTTAAATACCAAATAGCCTTTTTCCATATTGCCTTCGGGCAAGCTAAAGCCGCGAGGTGACTGCGCGCCCTGGTCACAGGCGAAAAGGAGAAGCGTTGCTATAACAACTATTGCCGTTTTCATACTCATTTCCCTCTTTCTTTTACGGTAAAGATGCGTAACGTTCGCTAGAACTAATGTGTATACACTGATTATGAATGAGGCTGCAGACTAATCATTGACCTAGCTCAAAGAATAATTATTTGTATAGCACTACTATTTAATGGAATTAGTTAACGGTATGGTAGAAAAGCACTGCTACCTAACAAAAATTGAGGACAGCCACAATGCAAGGTTACGAGACAATTTTAGTACCTATAGATATTTATTCTGACTACGAATTAGTGGTGGAGAAAGCCATTGCAATAGCGGGCAATAGTCACAAAATTCACCTCCTGTATGTTGCTTATCCACAAACCAATGTAGAGCCTTACGGACTATTTTTAGAACGGGATTTTTCAGAGGAAGTAAGAGAGCAGGCATTAAGACAATTAAAAGACGTTGCCGCAAAACATGATATACCTTACAGCCACATCAATGTAGAGATAGGTTCTCCTGCTGATGAGATTCACCATATGGCCGAAAAGATTAATGCAGATCTCATTGTTGTCGGCACCCATGGCCAGAGCGGTCTTCGTTTGCTACTTGGGTCAACGGCCAATGCAGTACTACATGGTGTTAAAACAGACGTGCTAGCTGTGAAAGTATAAATTAATGCGGCGATTAGCGTCGAAAATGCTTTAAATATTCACGATAAATACCTTCGCCGTCATGTAGATGTAACGAAGGTCAGTTACGTTTTGAAAGGCTGTAACTAATCTTAAAATTACTTATCATGAAAACGAAACGGACAGGTATTTTACGCGTACTCTATGCCACTTACTATTCACTTAAGGGGCTTCGAGCAGCCTTTTTAAGTGAAGCAGCGGTCAGACAAGAAATTTTCGCAATATTGATAATGACACCTATTGCGTTTTTCATCGACGTTACGCATGTAGAACGTATATTGCTGGTGATATCTTTACTGATTGTGCTTATCACTGAGCTACTCAACACCGCTATTGAGAAACTCTGTGATCATGTCAGCACAGACATCCATTTATTAATAGGGCGAGCTAAAGATATCGGCTCTGCAGCAGTGTTCATTAGCCTAATGATGGCCGGCTTTACGTGGATTAGCATTCTTTGGTAGTGCAATTTGCGATTTATAGGCGGAAAGAAAGCCCTAATTTATAGGGCTTTGATTTTCCGGTCACAACATTCTGATACTAAGGTTCTAATTGTGCTATCTAAGTTTTTAATGTGCGAGTAATGCAATGAAGTTTCACCACCGTTATTGATATCTTTTATCGTAAAAACAACATCATCACCTCGTGAAGTTACGCAGATTCTCACATAATCATCAGATTGAGCTAATGGCACGTGGAGATATAACGGCTCATTGTTTGAGTTTAAATAATCTAGTGCTGCTTCTTGTGACTTGAATGGGTCTTGCTTTTCGGGTTGGACATTCCATGACGACGAGGGAACCACCATTTCCGCGAGTAATTTTCCATGCTTTGTATCAATACCGCTACTCATATATCACTCCTTTTACTTGAATGTTTGCCAACTTAGAAAACCTATTCATTAATATAGGTTTAGGGCAAATTTACCTTTTGATACGCGAGTAATACAGTTTCAGATTGGTAAAAGGATGTAGAGAGTAGGTGAGTTAGACATTGTTACTGATGTCGCTGGTTATGCGTAACCATGCATTAATTAAGTTACTGTATTTAATGAGCTTTATCTTTTTCGTTTTGCCGACAATTTTGCCATTCCACCACGCTTTACGTTAGCCTGTTTTGTATAATGCCCAGGCATTTCCGGTGATTGCCAACCTCCAGCCAGTTGAAGCTCGGGTAAAGATGCGCCATCTTCGGCTAGAGAAACTGCACCACCAACACGACCACTATGAGGGGTAATGTTTTCGCTAATACCTGCGCGTTGAGCAATACGTTGCCAAATCCTGTAGACACTCGAATAGTTAAGTACATTTGCCTTATGGCTGGGAATGTTCTCATCAAATGGCAAAAGTGCTGTTTTATGGTTTGTTAGTCGTCTAAACAAAACGCCTTTGTGCAGCCCGCGTAAATCTGAAGAAAGGCGGGTTGCTTTAGTCTTTGGATCAAGATTAGCTTCGTTAATATACTCTTGAACCATAGATATAGTGCTGGAAGAAATATAGCGATATTGACCTTGACCAGACTGGTCGCTTTTCGAAGAAACAACCAACAGCGTGTTATTACGCGCAGATATATCCTCGATGCAAACTCGAACTAATTCATCAGCGCGAAGCAATGCATCAAACATCAGGTTAATGATTGCAAGGTCGCGGAGTTCTAATAAAGAATCAGGAATAATTGCATTGTTTATTTGTTCAAGCATATCTATGGTAAGCGGAACCGCTTGTTTGTGAGACAAGCGAAACTTTCTATTCTCTATAAGCGATAAACGGATAAAGTCTCTTAGATACGCAGATCTAATAATGGGGTTTGGCAATTTAGCCACGCCCAAAAATTTACTAAGGGCAGATAACCGACGCTTAATGGTTCTATAGGCTAGGGGAGAACGACACAACGCTTCAACATATTGTTTAATGCAGATCTCATTGTGTTCGAAGTTGTTCTTAAAGCCACTTAATCCAGCTTGCTTACAAAAAATTGCGAACTCATTGTAGTCACTAATGTATGCCCTTTGTGTGTTGTATGGAAGCTTGGTAAAAATATCTTGATAATAGCTTTCAACGTTTTTATCAGAAGATGAACATTGACTTGTTGTTAGGTCGTCAGAACCTAACGTGTGCTGCTTACCACGAGAGTACTCGATACCAAAAGCTGGAACCGTCGCGCTACTTGATTCTTGTGGCTGTGAGCTGCTATCACTGTTGCTGTTAACTAATTGAGTTGTGAGCAAGTATGAGCTATTAGTTTTTGAGGGCATTGAGCAACCTGGTGAAGACATTATTGTGACTATTATGCTAGTTTTAACAGAACTTGATAAGCTATTGATATATAACAATATTCACGCATGATAACTGTAATTATCATGCGTGAAGTTACGCACTAATCCATTCATCACTACACAAACCGCTTTACTATTATAATCTCAAGTACAGTGCTACTCTATCATATTGCTGTATATATAAACAGTTTGGGTGTTTCCATGCCGTCAATTGTTGGCCTATCTCGTATTTTTTCCAAACCATATCGCTAGATAAGGCTTGTGGCCTGCTGAGAGAGTACATTTTTTGTGCAATTTAAATCGTGCGCTACGTGAAATCTGCAAGATAATACCCAATACCCCGAATGCGCGCTCAGATTTCACGTAGCGACGCCTAAAAAATAAGCTGAAAAGCGATGGAAAAACACCCTAAGAGCTTATTTATTAAAGAAGTACTTCACATGATTTACTTCCAACATGTTTGCTGGCTAATCGCACATTTTTCAAAACCAAACGAGTTAAAAATAAACGTTACAAAAGCGGAATAGGCGATAACCTAGAAGTTATTACCTTTGCTTTTTAGACGTTTTTCATAGAGCGCCTATCTAATGGCGACTACAGTACGACGATAATAAGACGTCGATACGGTACGTAGCCGAATAAACGACGTCTACGCAGATATGAATTCAATAAACATCGCGTCGATTATGTTTTAATTCTACGTGCTATCCACGCCACCCAACTTTAAAACAACGAACGGTCTCCATGCACGATGTTTAATTTAATAAGAAGTATAGATAATTGATGATATTTAAAATAAAGAGTAATCAATAAATGAGTTTTACGGGCCGTAATTATTAAATGTAACGCTAAATGTTAGAAAAACCTTAACCTTACAACTAGTCGTCTTATTTTAGAAATAATTAGTTTCCTTTATTTAACTCATCAGCGTTAAGCCTTTGGTTATTTGAGCTAGTAATTAATATTACAAACTGTGCATTCATTATTTAAAGTAAAGAAGACTAAAGCCTGAAAAATGTTTTTAGGAACATGATTAAGTCTATTATTCATCTGTGCTAGTTGTCATTAAACCTTACGAATATCTAAATATTACGAGAAGGATAGCGTAAAGCATCTTGCAAAGCTTCATCTGGCTCATTCACCATCAATTTTGATGCTCAATTTAACATAATATACATTATGCGTAATTAAGTATATGGACGATTAGGGCGCTGATGTCACTCTATTTGGTTGGTTTGTTGGCTGTGATTACTCACAGACTTTTATGCGTGGCAGCTGTTTTAGTGCTTCGGCGTTACCGCAATTGCTTCACTTGTGTCAGTGGTTTTTATTGAAAGTTGCTATGAACTTTGGATTTAGACATTGAATTTATAAATCGTGCGCTACGTAAAATCTGGAGCACTACACCTCGCAATATATATTTTCATTCACGTAGCGTCACGTTAGTTTTTTGATTAATTATGGGTATAACTTACAAACAGAAAGACGCAGTCTTTGTATTTTAAATTAGGCTTTAATTTGTTTAATGTGGATTTTTAGCTTTTAAAAATGTTCTGTGTTTTTCTGAGCTGTAGTTAATCTTATTAACTACAAAAAGAAATTAAATCTGTCATTTACGTAGATTACATGGTTTGTTGTATGTAGATATTATATAGACTGGCTAGCTGTTTACTTTAAGCAATTTTAGCAGCATTCTTAGCAGTGATTTTGGCAGTAATAACTTACACGTTTAATCATCATTATAAACGCGCTCAATTCGCTTAATATCGTCTTCGTAATCTAATGCCAACTTTGCACGTTCGTAACTTTGCTTCGCTAACTTAGACGCCGCCTCAACAAAATCTCTTTCTATTCTTGTACCTCCATCTTTAAAGCACGCTTTAATTGTTTTTAGTGACTTTTGTATTCGGATAGCAACTTCAATATTAGCAGCACCATCACGGGCAATGCTGGTGTAAGCATCGTCAAAAAGATCATTCACATTTAACGCAGGCACTGAAATGCGGTCATATTTAAACTCCTCATGCTGAGTGCTATCGTTTTGTGAGTTTTCGGTTTCAGTTTCGGATTTGGGCTTGTGCCACAACAACATAAGACGTGTAATGCTGCTAATGGTATTTATTGCAGTACCATGGTCATTAACCGATGGCGATAATGCACGAGATGCAATTTCGGCTAGTACGATAAAGCCAAAGCGAGGATCAGCCTCAAAGGACCTGGCTTCACCTATAGTAAATGCGTCAACAATTTCATCTGATACTACCTTTTTATTTGAATATGCTATGGCACGCTCTGGTGAAACAAACTCACCGGGTAACATGGCAACATTGATAAAACCGTCGTTTTTATCAGCCCAGTGTTGCAGCTTGGCAATGTCTATAAGCTGAATATAGCCCACTTGTTTAGTATAAATGGCATGCGTCCCCTGCTCTTTTATTTGCTCTTGCGGTACTGCGCCTAAGCACGGCATATCTATTCTATTATTAATTGCGCGCGTCGTGGCGTGCTCCACTTTTAATAATGTTGACCCCACGCGCCCTAATCGTGCAACGCTGTCTACCCACCGGATAAAGGTTAAAATAACTATCGAAAAAGCCAGACAGGTTAGACAAAATAAAATGAAAAGCCCGGCTTCATCGAAAAAAGCTTGAGTCATTGCAGTAAGCGCTACAGCACTATAGATAAATGCGCCTATGAAAACTGACAGTGCATTTTGTGATACATCATCGGATATTATAAGGCTTAGAGAACGCGGCGTTGACGACTGACTGGCCGAAGCATAAGCATTGACCATGGTACCTGCAGAAAACGTGGCGATCACCATCATGCTAGATGCCATAATTGAAAGCAGTGTTTCAACTGATTCGGGTTTTATTTCAGGAATATGCTCAGCCAATGAAGTCCCGTCTGCTACTTTCGCGACGAATACAGCAAAGATTGAGAGCAAACAAAAGCCAAGAGGTTTTACCCAAAGCTTTTCTTTTACACTGTATAAAAGGAAACGCAGTCTATCTACGGTAATCGGTGCTTCCACATTCTTCTCTTTTTATTAACTTTATTTGAGGTACGGCCACGATTCGTGATAAATCGACCAAAAAATAGTTTAACCATATGAAATATATTGAATATCTCAACGAACTAACAGCAGACTTTGCGCTATTGATACACTGTTTGTTATATTCGTACTTTCAACTTAGAATTTTACTACCCACTTCAGTACCGACAATACGGTTAAATTATGTATGTAATTGGTCAACTTGCCAAATTGGCAAGCGTAAACGTTGAGACCGTTAGATATTATGAACGGTGCGGCTTAATTGAACAGCCCCAAAAACCCGTTAAAGGTTATCGTCGTTATCCTGAGACGACTTTGAATCGCATTCGGTTTATCAAACGTGCTCAAGAGTTAGGGTTTTCCTTGGATGAGATCGCTAACTTGCTGATGCTGGAAGAGACTTCTTGCCAAGAAGTACAAAGTATAGCAAACCACAAACTTGCCAGTGTTCGTGCAAAAATGGCTGATCTACGCCGCTTAGAAACCAGTCTTAATGATTTACTGAAACAATGTGCAAGCAACACTGAACAGGCACATTGCCCGATTATTACTTCCCTTCTCCCAGAAAACAACTAATAACAATCGCTAAACCCCTTGACTCCGTACTTGGATACGGAGTTTATACTGTTTTCTATCAGAACATTTGAAGTGGAGTAAGCCATGGCAAAAAACGATACCAGTTTACCGCTAGTTGGTGGTATTGCTGCTGCTATTGGTGCTGGGCTTTGTTGTGCTGGGCCCTTAGTCTTGTTACTACTAGGCGTTAGTGGTTCTTGGATTGGCAATCTGACCGTATTGGAGCCATACCGCCCTATTTTTATCTTGCTGGTACTGGTTTTATTTAGTTTTGCCGGTTGGAAAGTTTATCGACCTATAGAAGAGTGTGAGCCTGGAACCGCTTGTGCAATGCCACAAGTACGTAAGCGCCGGCAGATCATTTTCTGGGTAACCGCCTTCATTGCATTAATATTAGTCACTAGCAATTACTGGATTATCTGGTTTGCTTAATTATATCGTTGAGAAATAACCCTTGGAGAAGAAGATGAAAAAAATTGCACTATTATCCCTACTATCAATACTTAGCTTGGGTGCGTTTGCCAAGCAGCAAACAGTCATGCTTGAAGTTCCCACGATGACCTGCGTAACTTGTCCGATTACGGTGGAAAAAGCATTGCAACAGGTTGAGGGAGTTACCAAAGCTGAAGTGACCTTCGAAGATAAGTTAGCCGTGGTCACTTTTGATGATGAAAAAACTACGGTGGAAAAGCTGACCGAGGCCACAAAAAATGCCGGCTATCCATCTGTGGTAAAGCAATAAAGGACGAATACTAATGAAGAACCTGCTGAGTCTTTTTACCCGCATTGGCGACAAAGCCAGCTCATTAGGTGCCGTGGTGTCTGCCATGGGTTGTGCCATGTGCTTTCCGGCCATCGCCAGCTTGGGGGCAGCCATCGGGCAGGGTTCCTCAGTCAGTGGTAGTGGTTCTTTATCAATACACTCTTGCCTATATTGGCTTGGGTTAGCCTAATAGTTAACGGACTTGGCTGGATTGGTCACAAGCAGTGGCATCGTAACCTGCTTGGTATGCTAGGGCCTATTCTGTTGTTGCTATCACTTTATCCGTTCTTTCAATATGCCTGGAGCACTTATGTGACGTACTCAGCCTTGGCACTGATGGTAGCGGTATCAATCTGGGATATTTTTTCGCCAGCGAATAAACGCTGTGACAATGAAAGTTGTGTGCTTCCTGCCGACAACACTCACTCAAATCCATAAGGAGGTCTTTATGCGTAAATTCTCCATCTCTGGAATGACTTGTGAAAGATGCCCTCAGCAGATCGAAGATGCCTTGATCGTCATGCCTGGCGTCAGAAATGCCACCGTTTTTTATACGAAATCCAGTGCAGTCGTCGAAGCAGAATCTGATGTCAATGAACAGACGCTAATCAATACCATCAAAGCTCTTGGCTACACGGCTCAACCTGTCGCGTTAGATGGCTGCGATAGTGAAGATGTGACTGACAAAAAGTCGCTGCATGTCGCTATCATCGGTACTGGCTCGGCTGCTTTTGCTTGTGCTATCAAGGCAGTGGAAAATGGAGCACAAGTCACACTCGTTGAAGCTGGAGATGTGATCGGAGGTTGTTGTGTTAATGTCGGTTGTGTACCTTCGAAAATTCTGCTCCGGGCTGCCCAGCTGGCTGAACAGCAGCGTAACAATCCTTTCGACGGTCTAGAAAATCATGAACCTTCTTTGGATCGTAGCTTGTTAGCGAAACAACAAACTGCACGCGTGGAAGAGTTACGTGCCGCCAAATATCAGCATATTCTGGATACCAATCCAGCATTGTCATTGGTACAAGGTTATGCATCTTTTAAAGATACTCATACCTTAACTATTCGCAACAAAGATGGTTACGAGCAAGAGCTGGTTGCAGATCGCTTTTTGATTGCCAGCGGCAGTCAGCCATCTATTCCTCCTATTCCAGGCCTGGTTGATACCCCTTATTGGACTTCGACGGAAGCTTTATTCGAAACTGAGCTACCTGAGCACTTGTTAGTGATAGGCTCTTCAGTTGTGGCTGTCGAACTTGCTCAAGCTTATCGTCGGCTGGGTGCAGAGGTCACTATCTTGGCTCGCAGTACTTTATTGCTCCGTGAAGACCCACTGTTGGGAGAAGGCTTAACCGTAGCTTTTGAACAGGAAGGCATTCGCGTACTGGAACATACCCAAGCCAGTCAGGTGTCTTATGAAGATAATAAGTTTATCCTTGATACCGAGCAAGGAGAAATTCGTGGCGATAAATTGCTGGTCGCCACCGGCCGTGCACCTAATACCGGTAAGCTTAATCTTGCCGCTGCCGGTGTAGAAAAAGAGGCCAATGGAGCGGTCACTGTAGGTGATCAGATGCGCACATCACAGTCACATATTTACGCAGCAGGTGATTGTAGTAACATGCCGCAACTGGTTTATGTCGCGGCAGCGGCAGGCAGTCGTGCAGGGATTAACATGACAGGGGGTGAAGCTCGGTTGAATCTATCCGCGATGCCAGCCGTGATCTTTACCGAACCGCAGGTAGCAACGGTAGGGTTGTCAGAACAAGAAGCTCATGCACAGAATATTGAGACCGAAAGTCGAGTATTGCCACTGGAAAACGTGCCTCGAGCACTGGCTAACTTCGACTCTCAGGGTTTCATCAAACTGGTGGTTGAAGCTGGCTCCCAACGCCTGATCGGAGCCCAAGTATTAGCTCATGATGGCGGCGAGATTATCCAGAGCGCGGCACTGGCGATTCACAACCACATGACAGTGGATGACTTAGCGGATCAATTGTTTCCTTATTTAACTATGGTGGAAGGCCTGAAGCTTTGTGCACAAACTTTCAGTAAAGATATTAAAGAACTGTCTTGCTGTGCTGGGTAAGCTTTATCTTTCGTCAGAAAAGATATTTATGAGTCTGCTTTTGGTTTCCAGTGATACGGTACTACCAATTTACTGCATATTTCTTCGTGGAAAGTTTCTTCAGTAACTGTTTGAGAGCTAGCCTCAAGCAAGATATTTGGCCACAATAGGAGATGTGATCATCTGAATTACTGCAAAGAATGTGGCTGGTATTACTATTTCTGATGGCAACCGGGATGCAGCCACAAAAGCCGCTGCAATGCTAAATTCTTTTTTGCTGACAGTAAATAGGTATGCGATGACTTCCGGTCGGTCTGTCGTTATAAACCGTGAAGCCATTCCAATTAAGTAGCCACAAAGATTTAGACTTAAAGCTGCTCCAGCAATTACAAAAGCATACTATCCATAACCAATGATGGTTTCTGCATTGGAAGCCACTACCGCAAGTAATATTACAAGATAGAAGACTGACCCAATTCCTGCGTAAGTCGAATCATGCTTTGAAATAATCGTCGGAAAGTTGGTGCGTAAGGTTACACCGAGAATTGTAGGCACTAAAACAACTAGAGCTAACTCCAGGATGATGGAAACGAGAGGGACTTCTAGCTGTATCCCTGTCAGCCATAGAAAAAGGAGCGGAACTACGAAAGGAGAAAAGGCTGTATTGACCGCATTGAAAAAGGCGACCAGTCAAGAAGCCTGCAATTGAATCGGGCCATAGACGAGCCCCATTGCCAAAAACTGTCTTGACGGTTTGCGAAAGACTATTCGTACGGCATGTGCATCAAATGTAAGGCTGATCACAAACATCAGAATCACAAGTAAAGGGGCTATTGAGGAGTCGAGGTACTTCCCGGATTCGGGCAATATCAGGCCAACTCCAGCTACAATAATCACAAACCAAACAAGATTTGATTCAACGAAATAAATTAATCGACGCATAGGTCAAGGGTACCAGTTACAGTGCGGCCACAATATAAATTATAGCTGTACACTCCCAATTACAGAGCTTGAGAATCATCGCGACATTGCTCATTTGTCATTTCAAGCTCAATGGTCGTATGCTCTAAATTAAATTTACTCAATCGTTCTGCTATGGACTTTTTTAACTCCAGTTGCTGTTGAGTAGACAGTGCCTCTTGTAGAGCTAGATGAGCAGTAAGTACATGATGCTCTCCATCCAATGACCACAAGTGCAGGTGATGGATACTATCCACTTCTTTGAGTTCTATTAAGGTTTTATAAACTGATTTTGACAGTTCTTTGTCAGGGATTGCCTGTAAAAATAACCTTATAGTGTGCCAAAGGTTTTTAGCAACATTAATTAAAATATAGAGAGTGAAAAGAATTGATAAAGCTGGGTCAAGAATGGGCCAGTCAACAAAAAGAAGTACGATGGAAACGATTAAAACTGCAACCCAACCCAGTACATCTTCCAATAAATGCCAATTGAGTACACGCTCATTAAGAGTTTTGCCTTTACTTAATTTATAAGCCGCAAACCCATTAACTAGCACCCCAAACACGGCTAAGGCGATCATGCCCTCAACTATAGGCATTTCTGGTTGCAGGAGTTTAGGGATAGCTTCTGTCAGAACCCAGACGGAACCAATAATGAGGACTAGACCATTAATAAGTGCACCGAACAATGATAACCGGCGGTAACCATAGGTGAACTCTGAATTTGAACCTTTTTCACTAACTTTACTGAGAAACCAAGCAAATCCGATGGATAAACTGTCGCCAAGATCATGAACGGCGTCGGCCATGATGGCGGTACTATTGGTTAAGATACCTCCTATAAATTCGATAATGGTAAAGGTGACATTCAGAAAAAATGCCCAACCTATACGATTATTTGAACCATGTGAGTGCGAATGATCATGCATTTAAGATTACCTCTTGTGGAGCTCTATTCCTACCTTAGGATTTGATCTTCAATATACGAATACCGCCAACTAAAACAATTAATCCAATGATAAACCCAATGATTAAGTCTGGATATTGTGAGCCCGTCCATGCCACTAATCCTCCGGCAATAATAACGCCTGCGTTAGCGATGACATCGTTAGCAGAAAAAATCCAACTTGCTCTCATGTGAGCGCCGCCATTTCGCTTTTTGGCAATTAAGATTAAGCACCAGACATTTGCTACCAAGGCAATTAAGCCAAACACCATCATAAGGTTTGACTCAGGCTCACTCCCTTGAACCAGTCTCCTCACAACTTCTGTTAATACACCCAGAGCTAATATAATCTGTAACCATCCTGATATATGCGCTGCACGGAGTTTTTTTCGGACGCCATGCCCAACGGCGTATAGTGCCACCCCATACACTGCTGCATCGGCAAACATATCCAATGAATCAGCTATCAATCCGGTCGATTGTGCCCACCAGCCGATAACAAGTTCTGTAATAAACATCACTGCATTAATAGCTAATAGCATTTTAAGTATCCCAGCTTCCTCTGCTTCTTCATTTTGTGCCGTCAACCTTGCTTTATGGATAATCTCGCTGTCCACAGCGTTAGTTGATTCCAATCTAGCCCCAAGCCCAAGAGACGTTATCCGGTCTTCTACCATGTCCCTGAGTTCAAGGTGATGAAGCACTCTAACTATGCGTTTATGTGTATCAAACTCGAGGATTACACTTGGCTCAAGACTGTCCAGTGCCATTCGGATCATGCTTTCCTCTGATGGGCAGTCCATTTTAGGAACGTGGTATTCGCTTACATGTGCCCCTTCAAATAACTTGTCGTCGTTAGTAATATCTTGTGTTTCATCTGTAGCATCTGCTTTGCAGTCACGGTTACATTTCTGGCTCATAGGTATACCTTGCATTTTTTGATATTGGCTTTCCCCCTCCCCGATCACTATAGTCTAAAGCGGAGAGTCCTCGATACGAAAATGGGCGAGCTTTCAGCATTAATGGGGTGTTGGTTCAAACCATCTTGCTATTATAAAGTATTGCCGACTCCAAAATAGAGCCGGCAGATTGCTAGTTAGTGTTTCTCCTTCAACTTACCTTTTGAAAACCAGGCAAACAGAACGGGCAACACAAACAGTGTTAAAAATGTGGCTGTTATCAGCCCGCCTACGATAACACTGGCAAGCGGTTTTTGTATCTCTGCGCCAACGCCATTTGATAGCAACATCGGTATTAAACCTAACGCAGATGTCACTGCTGTCATCAATACCGGTCTAAGCCTGGATACGGCACCATCAAAAGCGGCTTCACTGACAGGTAGGCCATCCTTGATACGCTGATTGATACTTTCAACCATCACTACACCGTTAAGTACCGCGACGCCAAACAGGGTAATAAATCCGACCGAGCTGGGCACTGATAAATACTGCCCTGACAGCCAGAGTGAGAACACCCCACCAATAACGGCTAGAGGTACATTTACCAGGATCAGCATAGCCTGACCAACCGAAGCAAAGGCAAAGTAAAGCAACAAGGCAATAAGCGCCAGCGATAATGGCACGACCAGCGACAGACGCTTTTGTGCTCGCTGTTGATTTTCGAATTGTCCACCTATATCCACGGAGTAACCCGTTGGCAAATCAACTTGTTCAGCAATCGCTGCGCGAATATCTGCTACCACACTGCCCATATCACGCCCTTGCACATTGGCCTGAACGACTACTCTGCGCTGAACATCATCGCGGCGAACCTGCGGCGGGCCGGAAGCAATATTTACAGAGGCTACATCACCAAGGCGAACCCAGGCTCCTGAAGGTGCCTGCAAACGAAGGTCAGCAATAGTTTCGCGATCTTGGCGAAAACGTTCATCCAACCGAACATAGATATCATAACGTTCGTTACCATTGATGATTTGTCCAGCGCTGGCACCGCCAAGCCCATTTCGAACCACTTCCATGACATCCGCTACGTCGAGTCCATAACGAGACAATGCGCGGCGATTGGGCTTTACGACCAATTGAGCTTCACCGACAATTTGCTCCATGGCAACATCACGCGTACCGTCGATCTTTTTGACCACTGCCTCAATTGCCTGCCCTTTTTCAGCCAGCACATCAAGATCTTTACCAAAGAGTTTTATCGCTAGTTGCGCTTTAACCCCCGATAACAGCTCATCCACACGGGTGGCAATTGGTTGTGAAAAATTGAACAGCAATCCGGGATGTTGTTCCAGCTTTTGCTCCATCAGGGATTGAAGTTCATAACGATTATCGGCGCTGGTCCATTCTGGCACTGGCTTAAGACCAATATAGATCTCAATGTTATTCACTGGCTCTGGATCACCGCCAATTTCGGCACGTCCAATGCGTGATAACGCATAGGTGACTTCCGGGAATTCCATCAGCATTGCTTCGAGTTTTGGAGCGACTTCAAGCGCAGTATCCAGGCTGGAGGACGGAGCGAGAGTTACCCGGAGGTTGACCGTTCCTTCTTCGAGTTCAGGCACAAACTCGGTACCCAGACGCGGTATTACTAAAGCTGCCGCAACCACGAGCGTTACAGCAATACCAACGACGACCTTACTGTGGCTCATAGCCCACGACAAACCCTTGCGGTAGAGTTTATCAAGTGGTTTCAAGACGAAACTCTCCCGCGGGCGTATCCCTTTGCGAAACAGGTAGGTGGCTAATGCTGGGACTATGATTAAAGCTACAACCAGCGCGGACAGCATAGACAGCATGATACTGATAGCCATCGGCTGGAACAGTTTGGCTTCGACCCCTTCGAAACTGAATAGCGGCATGAAGACAACTAAAATAATTGCTGTCGCAAAAAATATAGGTCTTGCTACCTCTCTGCCAGCTTCTTGCAAGCGTAAAGCAATCCCATGGCTATCATGAGCTGCATCAACAGGATCTGGATCATCCTGAACCATTGTCTGTCTATCTTTGTCATGGGTGGCATCGGGATGGGTCAAATGTTTGAACATGTTTTCGACCATCACTACAGAGCCATCCACGAGCATGCCAATGGCCACGGCAATACCGCCTAGAGACATTAAGTTTGCCGAAAGACCAAACCACGCCATCACCATCAAAGCAATACCGATGGAAATTGGAATTGAGATCAGTACCAGTAAGGTAGCACGCAAATTCATTAGGAACAGCGCCAAAATGACCACAATGAAGACAAACGCCAGTAACAGAGCATTGACAACGGTATCAACCGCTTGCGTCACCAGATCGGCCTGATCATAGTAAGCCTCGAACTTAACTCCTTCCGGTAACGCCTGATTAATACGCTCGATACGGGCATTAACCCCATCAATGGTGCTTTTGGTATTGGCGCCTAAACGTTTTAATACAATGCCTGAGACGACTTCGCCTAGTGTCTCAACTTTCCCATCCGAAGTTCGGCGTGTCATGGTCACTGCGCCCTGGCGGATTTCGCTACCCAGATTCACTTTGGCTACATCCGATACGGTGATAGTGGTGCCATCCACCGTTTTCAGGGGAACTTGACGGATCTGCTCCAGCCCTTGCTTGCCATGATCGAGCCAGCCGGTACCTCGGATCACCAATTGCTCCTGACCACGGTTCATATACCAGCCGCCAACATTGGTGTTGTTACGCTCCAGAGCCGCCATGATATCGTCCTGGGTCAGATCGTAAGATAACAGCTTTGACGGATTCAGATCGACCTGATACTGACGCACCTCACCGCCGAAAGACAGCACATCAGTCACGCCTTCGGCCGGGATAAGCAACAACTTGACCACCCAGTCATTTAAGCTGCGTAGCTCCATGGCATCGAAACCCGAACCGGGTTCGGCAACCAGTAAATACTGATAGACTTGCCCCAGCCCAGAAGTGTTTGGCCCCATTTCGGGTGTACCAACGCCCTCTGGAATCAGCTCTTTGGCAGCCTGAAGTCGCTCGAATACCAGTTGCCGGGCAAAGTAAATATCAGTGCCTTCCTTAAACACAACAGTAACGCCAGACAAGCCAGTCTTTGAAATAGACCTTACTTCTTCTACATCAGGCAGAGCGTACATGACAGCTTCAATCGGATAGGTTATCAGCTGCTCGACTTCCTCAGCAGCCAAGCCAGGAGCTTCAGTATTGACCGAGACCTGAACGTTGGTAACATCCGGAAATGCATCAAGATTCAGCCTTGGAATAATAAAAAAGGCGCTGACCGTTAGTGTAATGAGCGCAATCGCCACCAGCAAACGGTTAGTGACCGCCCAATCGACAATTCGATTAAACATAGAGTCTCCTTAATGCTTAGTGGTTATGCGGATCAAAACCGCCTTTGGCGATTTGTGAAGCAACAAAAAAGGCACCGTCGGTAACAATACGTGTTCCGGGAACAATGCCGTTAATTTCACGCAACGAACCTAGTGCTCGCTTTAGTTCAACTTCTTGAGAGCGAAACTGCCCTGGACTCTCTTCTACAAAAATTGCCCAGTCTCCATCGGGATTTCGCATCAGTGCTGACTCTGGCACAGCCAATACCGGCTCTTCTGTACGAAAACGGAAGAAGACCTCTGCAAACTGTCCCGGATGCAGCCTATGCTCCAGGTTGTCCACCAATAAGCGCACTGTTCGGGTTCGTGTAACGGGGTTTATGGTATGTGCTTCTTGGGATACCTTGCCTTGAATTCGGATATCACCAGCCACAATGTCAGCCAATGTACCGAGCGGAAGTGATATAGACTGATCTGCTGGAAGGTGTGCTTCGACCCAGAGCTGCTTCTCATTGGCCAGCTTGATCAGAGGAGAACCAGCTTCGACGCGCTGCCCCTGCTCGAAGTCGTCAGATAACACAGAACCATCGGTTTCGGCACGTAGGGTATATTCGCCCAATGCCTTAATATCTTGCGATGCCAGAGACTGCAAATCTGACTCAGCTAACCCATAGGCCTGCAACGTTGCCCGAGCAGCCTCCCAGCTGGTTTTGGCCTGGATATAACGCTGCTCTCCAACGGTTTTGCGACCGAGCTTGCGGACTCTTTCCCATTCAGGCCAAGCGGTGCGATAGTCTGCCTGGGCCTGCGCCACATCCTCACTGAACAGGGTTACCAGTGGCTGACCTTGTTCGACATGAGCGCCCAATGCTACGTGACGACGTAATACAACGGAAGCTACTCGCGGTGACACTATGTAGCTAGTGTATCCATTAGAAAGAACTTCCCCTGGTGCGTAGAACTCATAATCAACGCGCTCGGCAGTGAGAGGAGCAACCTGGATATCAGCAATCGTCATTTGAGTAGCATTTAGTGCCGTAGTGGCAGAAGCTTCTTCTTGATGCCCATGTCCATCTTCTTCAGTATTACTTTCGCTGTGTCCCGCATCATCATGACTTTCATTGTGGGAACTATCGCTAGACCCATGTTTTGTATCACCATGACGCTCATGTTCATCCGTGGCATTTGATGGGTGCTCCTTGTGAGACGCATCATCCTTATGCTCAATAACCTCTTGAGCAGGCTTGCTCTTATCATGTTCGTGCGCCTCACCACTCATCGTTTCTGCAAGCCCTATGCTTGGTGCAGTCATTGCGGCGCTTAGCATCGCTATCAATAATCTATTCATGTTCATTATCCTATCTTTAATTCAGTGGCTTAGTCGCAGTTGGTGCAACAGCTCTGAGCTGGCCGGAGTGCAGCAACACTTCGGTTAACGCAAGTTGTGTGTGCTTTTCGAGTGAGATTCCTGCCAGCAGGCTCTCCGAACGCTGGTTGAGAGCGAGCAGGTAGTCAGTTGTTGATAGGTCGCCGCTTCGCCACTGGCGTTCCAACAAGTCAGCACTATTTTCAACTCTGCCACGAGCTAGCTCGAGCCAGCGTCGGTATTGCTCGTCATAACGTTTCCAGGCAGCTTGTGCAGCCTGCCAGTCAAACCGTAGATTGCGATAAACGGCCAAGAATCGGGCCTCTGCTTCTAGTGCTGCACGATTAGCCACACGAGTTTCGGCACTGTAGTCATTACGTACATTCAAAGGAATCGAGAAGGTCAGGCCGACAGTATTTTCTCCACCGTCGCGACCAGCATTGACTCCAAAGGTCGGCTCTGCTTTGGCTGCGCGGCGGGTTGCTACGGCCTCTTCCTTGATGGACTTCCAGCGAGCCTGAGCGCTGGCAACATAGGGATGTTGTAACAACTCCTGGTCAGTAATGGACACTGGCTCCGAAGGCCAGAAATCTTCGGGAATGCCTCCTTTTTCAGGAGTCCACTGTGGCAAAAGTTCGCGCACTCTGCTTTCTGCTTTTTGCAAAGCGACTTCAAGCTCAGCGACCTGTGCCAGCTGTTTTGATAAAGATAGAAAGGTGAGTTCAGCATCAATAGTGCCTATATCCCCTGCTTTTTGGCGCTTTTCAGCCACTTGCAATAATGCATTAAGCTGCTCTTTTTGTGCCTGAGCAATAATGGCGGCTTCATTACTGGCACGCCACTCAACCAATGCTGATAGAGCCTCAGCAGTCTTACTCATAACCTGTTGCTGATACTGGGCTTTGGCTGCTTGTCGGATAAAAGCCGCTTGCTGCTGTTTAGCACCTCGTCTATCCCACCAGTCAACCGTTTGAGAAACACCTACACGGTAGTTATTTTCTTCACCAACCTGTTCCAGCTCAGAAGATAACTCCGGGTTGTAAAGTGGCTGTTCCGCTGCGTCCGCAGTAGCTTCCGAGCCTTGCAGTTGCTCGCGGGCCGCGATGATGTCTGGGTGCTGCTTTATCTGTGATGCCAGCCAGCGCTCCCAATCAACGGGTTGCGCTTGCGCCGAAGCCGACAGCAAATAAATAACGGCACACATCGCATAAGAAACGGATAGTTTCTTCATGAAATTTCCTCACAATTAAAATCAAAGTACATCAGGTACAGCTGGGTTGGCATTTGCACAACGCTATACCTCAGAATAAAAGTTTATTTGTACTGTATTTAACTGATCGGAGGGGGATTATCAGGGAAGGCTATATGGGAACGGTAATGGGAAGGGTTGCCTAAAATAGCACCCTTTTGATAAAGAGAAGCAGAGATATCTTGGCGACCCAGAAAGAAAGGGTGTGATGAGCCATGACAGTGACAACAATGGTGGCAATCAAGCTGGTAGCTTTTGCTCTTTTCTGATTCTAACCAACGCTTGTCATCATCTGGTATTGGAGAAGAGTGAGCTTTTTGATGCTCGTGATCAAAAGTAAGATGCTCAGAACCGGATTGATGAAACTGATGAACGTCCGCCACAGCAACTACCGATTGCAGGGCAATCAATATGGCTAGAGCGAAAGTTAAAAGTTGACGGTTCACGGTAAAAAAGAGTCTCTACTCGTTCTCATAAATGCAGGGCAGCAGACTAGCAGATTATCAGTTAGTTCACAAAAGATAAGTGGATACTAACCAACTATTACACAGCTTTGTGCTTAAAGGCTAGCTTTTAGACTTGGCTACTTCCTGTTTTTTTGCGAGTTTCTCGGGCGATTTCAATTCCTCAACCTCATGCTCTAGCTGAACAACGGAAGTGTTTAGCTCATTGTTTTCTTTGGTTATAGCATCAAGTTGCGCTAGTAGCTCCTCTCTGTCAGTACTGGCTGACTGCACCTGTTCAGTTAACGCTTTTAATGAGTTTTGAAGTTCGCGCTGTGACTTGGCCAACAACCGCTTTTCGGTGATTAGCTCAGCGTTCTGACGGTTCAACTGCGTGAGTTCTGACTGTTGAGAGGCAATGGTTTGCCCCAGCTTTCGCTGCTCTACTCGCAATCCCGACACTTCTTCAGCGTGCTTGCGCTCTTGTTGATCACGCTGTTCTTTAGCGGATTCGCGGAAGTGGCTCAAGTTGTCATAACTGTGTTGCAGACTCTTCTCCAGATCGATAATTCGTTCATCTTTTTGTCCACAAACAGCTGTAAGTTCTTTCAAGTCACTTTGAATACCTTGCAACTCAGTGTTCAGTTGCTCACTCTCACGGCTGGCAGTATTGAGCTTCGCCTGTAGTGAGTGAATGTTATCACTTAGAGCTTTATTTTGCTCTGTGGCTTGGCTTAACGACTCCTCAAGTCCTGACTTTTCTTGATTCCAAGACTTACGCTCTTTATCAAAGGCTTGCTCCATGTCTTCAATGGTTTTATTCGCTTCAGCGTTGAGCCTGGCAGCAAGCTGGCTTACCAGGTGCCCAATGGCGTCGGAGACTTTGACCTCGGTGAGTGTACCGTTAGTACGGGTCTTTTTAATGTCTTTGAGGTATTTTGAGATGGTGGTTTTGGAGCCAGTGTTACCCAGCTCAGCTCGTATTGCATCAATTGATGGGTTATTTACACCCTGTGAAGTCAATGATTTATATGCTTTTTCAACGTCAAATTGAGAGATGCCTGTGCGCGCCATTTTTTAAGTCTCTGATTATTTTGTAATGTAATACATAATATGTATATACATATTATTACTGTGTTATCTACGTGGTCTATAGCTTTCGAAAATTCATTTTAGATAATAGTAGATTATCTATTGTGATAGACATTTTTGGACGATATGATGAGATAAAGTCGTACATAACACGCATATATGCCCGATTCTAAAAATATTGATTTAGTGAGTTTTTACGTCAACGCAGCCACTCGCGAAAATACGGTACGCAGTTACCGTACCGCCATTGAACACTATGAGCGTCACTGGGGGGGACTCTTACCTGCCACTCCAACTGCGATTGCACAGTATCTCAGTCACTACGCTGATAAGCTGACTTCAAGCACCTTAGCACACCGGTTGGCCGTACTTGCAAAATGGCATCATGAATACGGTTTTCCAGATCCTACGAAAGCACCATTAGTAAAAAAAGTAATGAAAGGTATCCGAGCAACGCATGCATACCAAACCAAGCAGGCTCGGCCTCTCCAATTAGAAGAATTGAAAATCATTATTCAGTGGCTTGAGGAGTCGATAAAGGAGTCAAAGGATTATAGGAAAGGCTTGAGACTCATTCGAAATAAAGCCATTCTGCTACTCGGGTTCTGGCGTGCTTTTCGAGCAGATGAGCTCACTAATATCCATGTTGAGTACGTGACCATGATCCCCAACAAGGGAATGTCACTGTATTTTCCTACTACGAAAGGCGATAGGGATAATAAAGGGGTGACCTATAAAGTTCCAGCTTTGCAAAAACTCTGCCCTGTCACTGCTTATCAGGACTGGGTTACGGCCGCTGAATTAAGCAAAGGACCGCTATTTGTAGGGATCGACCGCTGGGGACATTTTAATCATAAGAGCATGACATCCAATACAATCATTAATATTGTTCGAGAGTGTGCAAGTGGTGCTGGACTATTACACCCTGATGCCTTTAGTAGTCATTCGTTACGACGGGGGTTCGCATCCTGGGCCGACAGTAATGGCTGGAGCCTTAAAGAGCTTATGGAATATGTAGGTTGGAAAGATCCAAAAACGGCGCTTCGTTACATTGGTTCATCGCATAAGATTCAGCAACACTTTATTGAACAGCTAAAATAATGCAGTACAGTGACTGGGCCACTTCATCATGAGTTTTAAGCATGAATTCAGTATAGATTGAACTTGGACACTAAACGTCTTGCGCAAGTTTAATAAACTTCTCAGCACTAAAATTACTTTAGATAAACTGCAAGGTGATTGTGGCTGAGCTAAACAGTCGAACATTTTGTAATGTAACCAAATAATCAGACCTCCTAGCTGGCCTCGAGATCCGTCGCTGGTATTTATATCTCTATGACAACAATCAATGAAACCGCTTACCCGCGCATTAAACCTAACATGAGTCAGTCTGAATTACAGTCTGTATATACACCCACCCCCGAGGATATTGCCTATGTTCGCCAGCAGCGCCGGCGCAAATTGGATCAGCTTGCCCTGTTAGTCCATATTAAATTAACTCAGCGTTTGGGGTATTTTCTCAAGTCTCCTGACATCCCTAACAAGATTATTAGTCATATTTCTGAGCAGATGAAAATGAGGAGCGCTCCGAGAAAGTACTTATCACGGTTCGATAGAGGTGGAAGTCGAACCCGGTTAAAGGCTTTAGTGAGAAGGTATCTAGACATTAAGCTAATTGAAAGCAATGATAAAACAACATTATTGCTTCATAAGCTGTCATCCGAAGCATCTGAGAAAAAGCATGAAATCGCTGATATTATCAATATAGTCATTGAAGGGTTGGTTAAACAGCGCTATGAATTACCCGGCTTCTCAACTCTGGTAAAATACGCTAAATCAGCTAAAAAGCAAGTCAACGATGCCTATTTCAAGCAAACGCATAGAAAGCTGAATCATGAGCTGACAGCTGAGTTGGATAGAATGCTTAATAGCTCTGGAAGTAAAACACGCTGGGACTCGATTAAACGAGAAGTTAAAAAACCCACGAATAAAGAAGTCAAAAGCTACCTTCAACATTTACAATGGTTACAAGGCCTAGTCGAACGCTTACCAAATATGGAGTTCCTACCGTTAACGAAGAAACATCATTTCACTTTAGAGGCTCGTTCATTGGATGCTTTTCACTTAAAAGAAATGAAGCAGGCCAAACGTTACACACTGATGGTGTTGATGATCCAATCAAAATTAAGTCAATCCTTAGACGACGTGGCGGGTATCTTTAAACGAAAATTGAATAAGTTGCACCAATCTGCGGAGACCCGACTGATGGAATACCATCAGGAGCATACACAGCGAACGGAAAAACTTATCAGCCAGTTTCGTAATGTCTTAAAAACTTATGGTGATAATGAAGCTGGCGTACCGCCATCACTGTCGGATATTCGAAACGCCATGAGCGAAGAGCCAGCGATACTATTAGCTGAGTGTGAAGAGCACTTAGCCTATGCTGGAAATAATTATTATCCCTTTATGCTTAAATTGTATAAACCGCAACGTGCCCAGCTTCTGAACTGTTTGGAGCTTTTAGAGTTAGGGTCATCATCTGAAGATAGCTCGATTCTACTGGCGCTAGAAACCATTCTGGAGTATCGAAATACCCACAAGCAGGAACTGGGTCACTATGAGGAGTTTGTCGCGCAGCCCTGGGTGAACGATAAATGGAAGAAGCTGATATTCAACGCAGACACGAAAACGGTCAACCGTAAATACTTTGAGTTGTGTGTTCTGTCTCGGATCAAGAATGAACTCAGCTCAGGTGATTTATTCATTCGTTACAGCCTGGAACATTCAGATTATCGCAAAGAACTAATCAGTTGGGATGAATACGAGCAAGGTTTATCTGAATATACTGACATGCTAGGTTTTTCAAAGGATAGCAAAACCTTTGCAACTGAATTAAAGAAAACTCTCAGCGAATTATCAACTCAGGTGGACGAGCAATTTCAATCCAATGAGTTTCTTGATTTCAATAATGATCAGCTTGTGATTAGAAGACATCAGAATATCCCTGAGCCCCAACAACTCAAGAAGCTTGATGAAGCCTTACGGGACTCTCTTGAGGAAAAGAGCATTGTCGATATTCTGGTAGAATCCGAGCAATGGCTGGACGCCCACAAATTGTTTAAGCCTGTATCTGGATTTGAAAGCAAACTTGATAATCCTCGTAAACGCTTTATATCGACCCTTTTTTGTTATGGCTGCAATCTTGGGCCAACTCAAACAGCTCGCTCAATCAAGACCTTAAGCCGTAAGCAAGTTGCTTGGCTGAATTTAAAGTATGTCACTGAAGAGAAACTTGAAAAAGCTATTGTAAAAACCGTGAATGCTTATAACAAGTTTGAGCTGCCATCCTTCTGGGGATCAGGTAAATCAGCATCAGCTGATGGTACCAAGTGGAACGTGTACGAACAGAACCTATTATCAGAGTATCATATCCGTTATGGGGGGTATGGCGGTATAGGTTATTATCACGTCTCGGACACTTACATAGCTTTATTCAGCCACTTCATTCCGTGTGGCGTTTATGAAGCTATCTACATCCTTGATGGCCTCATTAAGAATGAATCGGACATACAGCCGGATGTGATCCATGGAGACACTCAAGCTCAAAGCACAACCGTTTTTGGCCTGGCTCATTTGCTAGGTATTGACTTGATGCCCCGAATACGAAACATCAAGAAGCTGGTATTTTACAAAGCTGACGGTCGAACCAAGTACAAGCATATAAACCGTTTGTTCCGAGGTAATATCAATTGGTCATTGATTGAACGACACCTGCCCGATATGTTACGTGTGGCACTGTCTATTCAGGCAGGAAAAATATCACCGTCTACAATTTTAAAACGTTTGGGAACTTACAGCCGTAAAAACCGACTGTATTTTGCCTTTCGTGAGTTGGGTAGAGCGATACGAACTATATTCTTACTGAAGTACATTAGCGATGTGGAGCTCAGGCGCACCATTCATTCTGCTACCAATAAAAGTGAAGAGTTCAATAACTTCACCAAGTGGTTGTTCTTTGGGGGTGACGGTATTATTGCGGAAAATGTGCGACATGAACAGCGGAAGGTCATTAAGTATAATCAGCTTGTGGCTAATCTGGTTATTTTGCATAACGTTCAATCCATGACAGAAGTTCTGTCGCAATTGAAACAACGTCAAATGCCAATTTCAGAAGAGGTGTTGAAGTTTCTTTCGCCATATCGAACTGAGCATATTAATCGCTTCGGCGATTACCATCTCGATTTAAGTAAAAAGCGAAAGCCCCTAAACTACAAACTTGACATCATAAAAAGCCAAAGCCCGCAGTAATACGGTTGGACGAGATTTTACATTTTGTTGTATACAGCGTCGGTAAATATATTAAATGGAAAACTTCAAATAGACTTATCTGATAACTTCGCAAAGCAAAATCAACAGTTTGACTTGAATTTTTCTTTTAATTCAAGTGGTTAATTATTTTATTGGTCGATTTGTTACGAATCGTGGCCGTACCTCAACTAGCAAGCATCAGCAATCACCTCTTCTAATTCACTCGCTTGTTTACAAACGAGCGATGGCGTGTCACTTCGAACCGCAACGCTTTTAAACGGGTTGGTTACCCAAACATAAACAGCTAGCTCGTCTTCGGCTTCTAACTCATCCACGTCTTCAACGCGAGTCAGAAGATTGGCCTTGAAAGGCAGTTTTTCTCGGCCCAATACCGATGTGACGAATGCTGTGCCCAACGAACCTAAAGTGGGAAGAATGGAATTTAGCCTGGTGTACACTTTTTGAAGTAGCGTACCTTCTTGAACAAGTTGATCGGCACCTAGGCGATTGATGACAGCGAATAATTGATTAAAGAATAAGTAGTATGTGAAGCGATTAATTATCATTTGTTCACCGTAGAACAGGTCATCGCACTGAGCGAGTCGCGGTTCCATAGTCTCAAGAATTTGCTGTCTTTCTTTTGATAAATAAAACCCTTGGTTATCACGATAATAGTAAGCAGTTGGGTAACCTTCGCTTAAATTCAGAAGCGAATTTTGCTGGTGCGCCTCTAACGCTATACCACACTGGTCAAAAAGTCTGATTGCTGGCTCAATTGCACAGTCTAGGTAATTATCAAACCAAGTTAGCGCGACATCAGCACATTCCTCGCCTTCTTTCTGGGCTAACATATGGATTATTTTGGCAAGTCGCGAGTAAGATCCTGTTACAAGTGGCTCTTGTACCAAGGCGGCTATAGATTGCGTTCCGCCAAGCCCTGTGGTTTCATTTTTTGAGTTAAATGGATTTTTTCTGAGTATCAACTCAAACCCACTTTCTTTTGAGGCACCAGCGTTCAATGAAATATATGCCGGGTCGTCGATGAACTTGAATTTAGGATAAAGCCTTGAAAAGCCGCATCGTTGAAGCAGTCGACAAAGTGTTACTCCGGCCTCTAACTCATGGTGCATGTTCTTTCGCAACGAATTCGTTACTTTTACTGGTATCGATAGCTTAACCATGTAATTAAGCTCGGCGTTATACAACGTTCTGACGGAAGACGTAGGTGTAAATAGAGGCCCTAATTCGCCCAATTGAATCAACTCACCTTTGTTGAGCAGATCTTGAATGTGAGGCTTAGCGCACAACCAATCCGCTTGAAGCGGATGCAGAGCCAGCAGCTTTAAATTGTCTTTTCGAAGTTTTTCGATAAGTGTTTTTGTAGAATCTTTGCCATCGCTTAAAACAATATCTTCTAGTATCTCAAAGGCTGAAATTGACTCAGCACTATTAGAAAGAGTGATATCCTGCTTGGCAGCAAAATAATGCAGTCTAAATTGGCCTTTTAGCTCCGGGGTAAAAAGTTCATGCTGCCATCGGTGCATGCCCTGTCTTGACTTTGGCGTGGGGTGTAACCAATGACCAAAAAGTATAGCTTGTTCAGAATCAATAAACTTATTACTTGCGAGATCGGGATCGCCAGCACGGTTTTCTAAGTAAAGCGCCATAATCTGATGGCTTTCGATTGTTCTGGCGTAAAGCTCTAAACTCTGCTCGTCGACTGCATCATTTAGCTCATGGCTCTCTTTGCTACCACTGTATATTTCGTCAATAAGCAACAAAATAGCGTTCATTAATGATACTTCTTCCCATTGAAAACTATTGGGGAGTTGCTTGAAAACTGCTGTGAATGCATGACGACCTACTGTAGAGCGGTAGGATGCTGATATTGAAAGTCGAGTATTAGTAGAGGTTAAATATAGCTCTACGGCATAGTTGTCGTTTGGTTGTAACTGTATTCCTGTCCGAATTACCCAGTCTTCTTTTGTGTGCCAAACACCGGAATCTATTTCTTTAATATAAGCATTAAAAAACGCTTGAAACGACGCGATATTAGCTTGTTTCTTAGCTACTGAAGTCATGTACAGACCCTTTTAAGATGAGCAAATTACCGGGTCAATTTAGTGAGAATAGTTCTCATTAGCAATAAATTTTACATTTGTTACATGTGGGTATTTTTTAGGTAGTAATGTTTATAAACCAAAACCACTGCGAGTAAAAAGGTCACCCATTCAGCCGCAGGCAGCGCAACGAGGAAGGAAATGTTGATGTCGTTACCTTCATTGACCAAGGGGGATGGCGTGAAGTGAGATAGCAATACTAAGAAACTAACAGGGAATAAAATGCTTCTACCTAACGCTATGAAAGCGGAATGTAATGGTTTTTCAATTGCAGTCAAAAATACACTGAGCAGTACGTTACAGCCATTTACAAGAAACAGTGGCCAAACATATAAAATGATAGTGTGCGCGTATTTAGTAGCTTGCTGTTGGGAAGGCTCGATAAAAAGCGCCACAAAAACATGATTAAACCACAGTAAACAAACCGTCAATATTAGCCCTGCTATGAATGCTGTAGTTAGCGCTATAAGCAGGAAAGCATTGACACGTGACGTGTGGCTCGCTCCGCGGTTGTAGCTGACGAGCAGGTGAAGCGCATCTGCTATACCGAAACTAAGCATAATACTTAAAAAGATAAAGTAGTTAACTACACTATATGCCGCAACGCCAATGCTGCCAGAATTGATAACGAGCAGAGTGTTAATTACAAGAAAAAGAACACCCACAGAAATTTCATTAGTAAACTCAGATAATCCATTTTTTACGGCTCTGAATATACGACGCCATGGCTTATTAAACGTCGAAAAGGTTATTGCACGATTTTTGTCAGCAAAATAAAGAAGTAGTACAGAGAGCTGCACAATTTGAGCAGCAGCCGTTGCATAAGCTGCACCTTTAATACCGTATCCCAAGTACGCCACTAATAATGCGTCGAGTAAAATATTTGTCACTGCACCCAATGCTAATGCAATAGTTGCAAGCTTGGTGTAACCGTCTGCACGGACAAGATAGTAAAACACCATCGTAGAAAATTGAAAAATGAAGACCCATCGGATTACTGACAAATACTCTCTAGTCAACGGTACGACATCGGACGGAATGTGTAGAAGCCAGAATAGAAAAGGCTCTGCAACGAAGCTTAGCACTGCCAACATAATATTAAGCGTTACAGCAACAACGATTATTTGTGTAAATAGCGCACTGGCAGATTTTGTGTCGCCCTTCCCCATAAAAGTACCAATCGATACGCTTCCCCCAATGGCTAGCATTAACGAGAGAGCGACCAGAAAGGTGATGTAGGGTAATAGTAATGAAACTGCGGCTAACCCAGATGCACCGACATATTGTCCTATAAAGATACCATCGACTAGACTTGCAGTCGTTAAAGCAACAAGCCCTATGAGCGATAAGAAAGCTTGCTTAAAAAAAGTGCCGAGCAATGGGTTGTGTAAGATTGCATCTTTTGTAGAAAGTGACATTACTACTTCTCTAAATCAATATAACGCAATCCTAAGTTTGTTATGTGGCGCAATCAATTAAGGTTACATTTGTCACACTTGTTAATGCATTGTTGCTTTGTCGTCTTGGTAAGGGTTAATATTTTTCACGGTAAGAATTCATTACCTGCCCTTTCGCTTTGTGTCAGCAAGGCTCTTGATGTTTTGACTTTTTTGATGAAGCGCAACGTTTTGAGCAATAACGTACATTTTCCCAGTTCTTTTCCCATTTTTTGCGCCAAGTAAATGGTCTCTGACAAACCGGACAAATTTTGGTGGGTAAATCAGACTTCTTCATTTTTCGTTAGCTTAGTCAGGAATGTTGAGGCATCTTGCTTCATAGTTTCGATATTTTCTTCTTTCATTCGCCCGTAGGTTTTATAGATCATGGCCATGCGGTGATTGTTGCTCAATTTTTCCTTGTGTTTGTCAATAAAGTGCCAGTATAAGTAGTTAAACGGGCACGCTTTTGGTCCGGTCTTTTTAGAAACTTGGTATCCGCAATTTTTGCAGTAATTGCTCATCTTGTTGATGTAGCTTCCGCTTGCGACGTACGGCTTACTTGCTAGGTTACCTCCATCGCTGTACAAAATCATGCCCGCAACATTAGGAAGTTCAACCCATTCATATGCGTCGGCATACACTAACAGATACCATGCCTGCACTTCCTCAGGGCTAAGTTCAGTTAAAAGACTAAAATTACCAATAACCATCAATCTTTGTATGTGGTGGGCATAAGCGTTCTGCTGCGTTTCTTTAATACACTGGCGCATGCAGTTCATATTCGTCTGGGCGTCCCAAAAGAACGAGGGCAATGCGCGGCTGTTATTGAAGTAGTTATCAGTTTTTAGATTTGGCATAAAGTGCCAGTAGAACCCTCTGACATACTCCCGCCAGCCCAGAATCTGGCGAATGAACCCTTCAGCAGAATTCAGTGGAACTTGCCCTGCATGGTAAGCTTGCTCGGCTGCATGAATGGCTTCTTTTGGCGTCAATAAACCGCAGTTCAAATAAAACGCGATATGTGAATGGTAAAGCCAAGGCTTGCCTTCCACCATGGCGTCTTGATACTGACCAAAGTTAGGTAATCTTTCTTCTATAAAAGTATTCAATACGCTGAGTGCGTCTTTTCGAGTTACCGCAAAGTGGAAGTGATTGATATCGCCAAAATGATCGTTAAACTCGCTTTTTACGAGCTCGATAACTTTCGAAGTAATGTCATCAATCTCAAACGTAGAATGCTTCGGTACTCTCTGGGTTTCAGGCATTGCTTCGCGATTCTGGGCATCGTAATTCCACTTACCGCCAATGGGATTTTTTCCTTCCATGAGCACGTTGTGTTTGCGACGCATCTCACGGTAAAAAAACTCCATTCGAAGTTGTTTCTTGCCTTCAGCCCAGTCCGTAAATTCTTGTGGGGACGATAAAAAGCGATTGTCATCACATATACTAACGGGTATGCCAAGCACGTTTTCCCATTGCTCCATGCTTTTGAGTAAGCGGTACTCTCCGGGCATAGTCACCTTTACTTCGTCAAAATCATTTCCGTTAAGTTCATGCTTAACCTGAGCGAGCAAATCGCCCTGATTGTTTTTGTCGCTATAATGAACATAGTTAACGTTAAAATTGTCTTCTCGCAACGCTTTGGCAAAATGACGCATTGCGCTAAACAAAAACGCTATCTTCTTTTTATGGTGCTTAACGTAGGTGGCTTCTTCACGTACTTCCGCCATCAAAATTGTGTCTTTGCTTTTTACTGCGTTAGCAATCGCTGGCAACGTCTCGGTAAGCTGATCGCCTAAAACTAAAATGAGTGCTGCCATACCCTACTCTTTTAATGTTTGGAATGCGTCTAGCGCGCGTTGACGCGATGCTTTTAAATCAACAATAGGTTTTGGGTATTCCTTACCAAGTTCTATACCTGCATCTTTCAATATCGCCGAAGGGGCTTCCCATGGCTTATGGATATACTTGTCTGACAGCTTTTTCAATTCAGGGCAATACTTACGCACATAGTTGCCCTTTTTATCAAATTTTTCGCCTTGTAGTATTGGGTTAAATATCCTGAAGTAAGGCGCAGCATCAGCGCCAGAACCCGCAACCCATTGCCAACTGGCACTGTTACTCGCAAGGTCGGCATCCAACAATGTATCCCAAAACCATCGCTCGCCTTCATGCCAACTGAGTAATAGATTTTTCACTAAAAACGAGCCCACAATCATGCGAACTCGATTATGCATGTAGCCCGTTTGCCACAGTTCGCGCATGCCAGCGTCTACGATAGGAATGCCTGTATTTCCCTTTTGCCACGCTTTGAGCGCTTTCGCATCTGTGCGCCAAGGAAACTTATCGAACTTTTCGTTGAAGTTCTTATTAGGCAAAGTAGGAAAATGGAACAGCAAATAATAGCTGAACTCGCGCCAACCTAACTCACTCAAGTAGGTTTCAATGCTTTTGTCTTCACTATTTCCAAACTTGTCTTTTATCGCGTACCAAACTTGATTTGGAGACACTTCACCAAAGTGTAAATGCGGCGACAAACGCGATGTCCCATTGGCTGACGGTATGTCTCTGCCGTCTTTGTATTTACGTGCTGAATTTTCAATAAAGTCAGCTAAATTATCAGCGGCGCCGTCTTCGCCTGGTGACCACTCTTTTTCAATGGTTGCATCCCAGTTGATGGAAGGGAGTAAGTCTAGCGATGTTAATCCATCGCTGTCGTTGTTGACATCCGCATAAGTAATACGTGCGGGTGGTGCTTTGGGATAACGAGGCTCTTCAACCTGCAGGCAGCCCTTCTTGTAGTAGGGTGTAAATACGCGATACGGTGTACCGTCTTTTTTCAATACTTTCATTGGCTCCCATAGTAAGCTGCCGTTACAGCTATGGGCTTCATAATCATGCTCGATTAAGGTTTTCTTGATCGTTTTATCGCGGTTTATTTGCCATGGCTCATAGCACCGATTCCAAAAGATACCTTTAGCGTTAAATGACTTCATTAAATTTGGAATAAGTGTCTGTGGGTCACCCTTAAATATTTGTAAATGTCCGTTCAAGCGTTTATTGAGCGACGAGAGTGAATGATGCAGCCACCATTTACTTGCCCCCCCAGGCTCTCTGCCATTAGGTGCAGTGTCATCATATATGTAGATGGGTACTATTTTTCCCATATCACAGGCAGCGTTTAAGGCCGGATTGTCTTTTACACGAAGGTCTTGTCTGAACCACATTATACTAACGGGAACGGTCACTTTTTTTCCTCAGGCATTGCGCCAAATCTTAATATTATTCGTATTGCATGTACTACGATAAAACTCGGATTCAGGATCCGTAGAAATAGTAAAAAAGTACTCAAAATTAGTATGATAAATCACCACCAACAATCAAAACGTATGAACAACAATCAACGAGGTTTATATTGGTTTCGACATGACCTTAGACTTCACGATAATGCTGCTATTTCTGCGCTGTGTGAAGCAGTTCAGCAGGTTACTTTTCTTTATATTCTTGATGATAAAGCGTTTACACCTACGACATATGGTTTTGCGCCTATGGGGAAACATAGGCACACATTCCTGCTTCAAACACTCGGGGATTTAAAACGGCAATTAGCTAAGCTCGGACATGATTTGCTCATTGTCAAAGGCGACCCTGCTGAGTGTTTAGTTCAATTGATGAAGTCCGGACAATATTCTCACCTTGGGGTAAGCGAGCACTGTGGTTTTGATGAGAGAGCACAATTAAATACAGTAAAGCGCTTTTTCGATTCGGTAACAGTAATAGAAACTCCGACGTTTGGCTTATTTGATGCACAAACCCTTCCTTTCAACATCGAAGAGATGCCCGACGTTTTTAGTCCGTTTCGCAGAAAAGTGGAAAAGCACTGTAAGCCATTATCTGTCCATCCACCCATGGAAAGCTTACCAAGCCCTTTTACACCGCAATTAGATGAGTCTTTTTTATTCGCCATTGATACTGATTTACCAAGCCCGTCTCAATCATCGTTTGTTGGAGGTGAAACAGCAGCGCTGACGCATTTAAATACTTATCTCTTCGATTGGAAAGCTGCAGCAACGTATAAAGACACAAGGAACGCTTTAGATACTTGGCAAGACAGTACCAAGCTTTCGGCCTGGTTAGCGAACGGGTCGCTGTCTGCACGGGAAGTCATTCGGCAAGTTCAACAGTTTGAAGCAACTGTTGAAAAAAACGATTCCACTTATTGGATATACTTTGAATTACTTTGGCGCGAATTTTTTCATTGGTTACAGTGTAAATATGGGGCCAATTGGTTTCGTTTTAGCGGTATCCAGGGTAAAAAGCCGTCGACACAGCATTGTCCGGAAACCTTTGCGTTATGGTGCGAAGGAAAAACCGGTTACCCGATAGTCGATGCTTGCATGCGACAACTCGCTGAAACTGGCTATATGTCAAACCGAGCCAGGCAACTGGTTGCGAGCTGTTTTGTTCACGAACTAAGGCAGGACTGGCGATACGGTGCAGCGTGGTTTGAGCATCAATTAATCGATTACGATGTGGGGAGTAATTGGGGCAATTGGCTTTACTTGGCTGGTGTTGGAAGCGACCCTCGCGGCCACAGACAGTTCAACCTTCAAAAGCAGACTGAGATTTATGATTCGGACGGCCAATTTCGTAAAAAGTGGTTGTAGTTAGTTCGTCATATGGTTCCAGTACATTCTAAACAATCTGTGACTGTCATATGGTTTAAACGTGACCTTCGTCTTCGAGACCACGAGCCTCTCTACCGTGCAGTTGAAAAAAACGAAAACATTCTTCCGCTTTTTTGTTGGGAACCTTCCCTTATAGCCGACCCGCATATGGACATGCGTCATTGGCAATTTATCCAGCAAAGTATCGACGACATTAACGCCCAGTTGCCTTCAGACGCCCGTTTACTTACCTTACACTGTGAAGTTATTGATGCGCTCGAACTTATTGCCCAGCACTACGCCATTTCAGCAGTTAGGAGTTACCAAGAAATAGGGTTGAGCGTTACGCATAACCGTGATATTTCAGTTGGTAACTATTTGAAGAAAAGAAAAATAAACCATATTGAGTCCCAGTATGGCGCAGTGATGCGTGGTTTGCCTCACCGCGAGCAATGGCAGCAAAACTGGGATCGTCACTTTACAACGAAAACCTATGATATTGATATAAACAGCGTTAATTGGGTCGACTGGGCCCAGCACAACAACATCAATACTGCTTGCAAAAATTTAGATGAGCTTGGTCTGTTTGATTGTCATATTACTAGTCAAACCGGCACTCATTGTAGCGAGAAATCGAATTATTATCGGCAGGATGTTTTAGACAAGTTAAAAAAATTAAACAAGATGCAGCCAGGCGGTGAAAGGCGTGCTTGGCAAGTATTAAAAGATTTTTTCGATGCTAGAGGACAATACTACCATCAGCATATTTCTAAGCCGGAATATGCAAGACGGGCATGTTCTCGTTTAAGTCCCTACTTGGCATGGGGCAATCTATCAATTAAGCAAGTTTACCAAAGCGTTCAACATCAAAAGCAGACGAAAAAGTTACTGCCGAATTCTGATAGAAAACAATGGAGCCGCGCCCTAGCCGCTTTAACGTCTCGGTTACATTGGCACTGCCATTTTATTCAAAAATTTGAGAGCGAACACAGTATTGAATGGCGACCAATGAATAGTGGATACGAAAACTTTCCGTTTATAGATGGCCCAGAAGCCGAGCGTCGCTTTTACCTTTGGACAATGGGATTGACCGGCTATCCGTTGGTAGATGCCTGCATGCGAGCACTTAAATATACCGGGTACTTAAACTTTCGAATGCGTGCCATGGTAACCAGTTTTCTGTGTCATCACCTAAATGTACACTGGCTAAAGGCAGCGCATTATTTGGCAACACAGTTCTTAGATTTTGAGCCAGGCATTCATTACCCCCAAATACAGATGCAGGCTAGCGTAACCGGCATTCACACCGTGCGGTTATACAACCCTGCAACACAATCTTCAAAATTAGATCCTGACGGTGTATTCATCAAGAAGTGGGTGCCAGAACTTGCTAAATTACCCAGTGAAGCTGTTCACGCCCCTCACCTATTGCCACCCCTAGAAGCGCAAATGTTAGATTTTGACGTTGAACGCGACTACGTGGAACCGCTCGTTGATATAACAGAGAATAATCGCATCACGGCAAAGCGCTTATGGGACTATCGCGAGCGAGATGATGTGGTTAAAGAGGCGCATCGTATTGTTAAACGCCACACCATGCAAAATAGTCCAAGTCGTGCATGGCTGAAAACAAAAATTAAATAAACCGGCTAACGGTTATTTTTGCGAAGCCATTCATTCAGTAGTTTAATTTGTCCACATTTGTAAGCTGCGTACATAAGCCGCATGGCATTTGACATAGCTTCACTGTCAGTCCAGCCAGTTTTGTCGCGTATTTCATCATAACATGCTTTTGCTTCAGGGCTAACATAGCCCCGTACAAGTTTCTTACCTGCGTCTTTTTGCCTTTCTCTGAACCTTCGTTGTTTATCAGCGTTGGCTTTAGCTCTATCTGCGGCACTCTTTTTAATGCTTTTTTTCGTTGTTTGTTCTGTCATAGTTTTCACACAATGTTACGTTACTGTAGAGCTTGTATTTAGAAGTCGTACAAAAATCACACGTGTAGAACGATGTTTGTACAAGCCAAAGTTGCTAAACCTATATTAGCATGCGTTTTTCTTCAGAAAAATGACTGTTCAGAGTTGTTTGGCGTACAACTGTTCGCTAAATTAGCAGCGTCACTTTAATAACAGCAACGAGTTGGGAATGTCAGAGAAGAAAAATAGTTTTAATAAAGAAGATTTATTGGCGTGTAGCCGTGGTGAAATGTTTGGCCCAGGTAACAGTCAACTTCCCGCACCTAACATGTTAATGATGGACCGCGTAGTTTCAATTACAGAAGATGGCGGTGAGCACGGGAAAGGCGAAATTATCGCTGAATTAGATATTACCCCCGATTTATGGTTTTTTGATTGTCACTTCCCAGGTGATCCGGTAATGCCGGGATGCCTAGGCCTAGACGCGATGTGGCAGTTAGTTGGTTTCTTCTTAGGTTGGAGCGGCGGCCCTGGTAAAGGCCGAGCTTTGGGTGTAGGTGAAGTTAAATTTACCGGTCAAATCCTTCCAACCGCTAAGAAGGTAACGTATAAGATCACGATGAAGCGCGTGATAAAGCGTAAACTTTTCATGGGTATGGCAGATGGTTCAGTAGAAGTTGATGGCCGTGAGATTTACGTAGCGAAAGATTTGAAAGTTGGCTTGTTCCAAGATACCTCAAACTTCTAAACTGCCTTTATAGAGCTATAAGGTCAATTAACGTTGACCAACAAAAAAGCCCCTTTTCAGGGGCTTTCCTTTTTGCATAATCAGTTCATAAAAGAGAAGTATTATTTAACACTTAAACCTAAGTGTCTGTCTTCTACTGCCTCGCGCCATCCACCTAACCACTGTGAACGTGCATCGTTTTGCTGAAATGGACAATTTTCCTTTGAACGACCGCTAATGCCAGCTTGATAGCCTTTCGAATGGGCGCGTGTCAGTTTATCTCTTTTTTGTCTTTTCATTGATTAGCCTCTTTTGTTTGTTGAAAGTACAACAAATCATTTTCTCGAGCGCTCTACATCATTTCGGTTGATAGTGCCGGAAAAGTGATTGCGTACAATACTGTGATAGTGCAATTCACTAAATGGTTCAAGAAAAATAAAAAATAAAAGGGCTTGACAAAATTTAAATAAATGAAGTTTCTATGAAATTTATGTTACATTTTTTATGCATAAATATGTCTTTTTTTACGTTTTTTAGGCATAAAAAAAGCCACGCATAGGTGTAATGCCGATCAGTTAAGAATTTAATGATCGGTTGACCGATCTTTTTAAGGCTTCAAAATCCGGTATCAGGTAACTGATATCGGATTTTTTTATGGACGTTTCTCAAGCTTTAGACATCATCAATACTGTTAAGCAGCCACAAGCTAAAGCGCTGTCTGACCTCATTCCATTAGAGTTGATTGAACAAGCTTATCAGATGTCTGATACAGTTACCTTGCGCAAACGTAAGTTGTCGCTTGAATCACTGGTATGGTTACTTGTAGGCATGGCGCTGTACAATGACAAGTCGATATCTGATGTTGTAAACCAGCTCGATATTGTTGATCGCGAGGGTAAGCCTTTTGTGGCGAAAAGTGCGTTAACGCAGCGTCGTAAAACCTTGGGGGAAAGTGGTGCAAAGGCGGTGTATCAGCACATGACGGCGCACTGGCTCAGACAGGCAAACTTACCTCAGTGGAATGGGCTGACGCTGTTAGGCGTTGATGGTGTCGTCTGGCGTACCGAAGATTCGCCGGAAAATGCCGACGCGTTTTCACGCCAAAAGGATTCTCTTTACCCGCAAGTAAGAATGGTTTGTCAGATGGAGCTAAGTACCCACCTGATGACGGGAAGCGCGTTTGATAGTTACGCCGTCAACGAAATGAGGCTGGCCGAACAGCTTATCGAAACTACCCCAGATAATAGTGTCACCCTGTTCGATAAAGGGTTTTACTCCCTGGGCCTATTACATCAATGGCAGCTCGAAGGGGAAAGCCGTCACTGGCTTATTCCTGTTAAAAAGAACCTGCAATATCAAGAAATTCGCTCCTTGGGACGCAACGACAAGTTGGTAATGTTAAGCAGTAACCCTCGTTCTAGGAAGTTATGGCCGGGATTACCCGATACCCTGACCGCTCGTATTGTGAGCCGAAAAATCAAAGGTAAAACCTATGAAGTGCTTACGTCAATGACTGATGCCATGCGTTACCCTGCAGCTGATATCGCTGACTTATATGGGCATCGCTGGGAGATTGAGCTGGGCTACAGGGAGCAAAAACAATACATGCTGGGAAACCGTCTGACCCTGCGCAGTCGCCTTCCTGAATTAGTGAAGCAGGAACTGTGGGGCGTATTGCTGACCTACAATCTAGTGCGATACCAGATGGTTCAGATGTGCTTTAACCTTAAAGGAAACTACCTGCCTTACCAGCTTAGTTTTAATGGTGCACTGGCTCAGGTGACGTCGCTGCTGGTCGGTCTGCCTTATTCAACGCCCGGCGCAATTCCAAGGCAGTATAAATACCTGCATAAAATGGCTGAGAATCTTATTCTGGCTCCACGGCGAGAACGCAACTTCCCCCGAACAGTTAAGAAGAGACCACAGCGATACAGCAGAAAGAAAAATGCCGCTCACCTTAAGTGAACGGCATTAACGCATAGGTGGCTCTTTTAATGTTGATTACATATTGTCCAAATGGTCAGCTATTTCTTTAAACGTCTACGCATAAATACTGCAGCCAATAGACCAAAAAATGCGAGTAAACCTGTTGCAGCTCCTTTTCGCTCATAGGGCTGTTCGTCCTCAGGAATTTCACATTCATCTATGGAACCATTCGATAACGGAGACAGTTTAACCGCCACTACGGAGTCGATTTCTTCTGTTTCACCGTCTGAATTAATTATATCGTTACCCGTTACATACTTGTTCGTAGCTTTAATTCTCGCATTCGCAATGATCTCATTATCATCGTTGATATCTACTGCTTCAATTAGCTCATAAGGGTTATCACAAGAAACTAAATCATTTAAGTTAGTAAACTCTTCAGTATCAATGTTGTACATAAATGCCGCTGTATCGCGAAGCGTATCACTCGTTGCATCCACGTCTGCCTTACCCACCACGATATTATTATTGTTAATGGCATTCGCAGTCACACCAGCACTCACGAAGAAGCCATCAGGGTAATGCTGTTCTTGGGTATCAAGGTTGTATACAAACAAACGAGAGCGTGCGATATCGCTTTGTGAACGAAGCACTGCACCCGTCACCCAATTTTCATCATTAATTGCGATAGCCTGGCTAATGATATTTTCTTCGCGTGGAAGAAGTTCAATGGTTTCACCGTCTCTGAAAACCGTTGCAACTCGTTCACTTTCAGTCCTGCCTGATGTATTTGGGCGCGTTATCGTAATGCGATCTCCAGTAAGGCCTTCACCGACTGCGATACCTTGGTTATTTATGTCATAGGCATACGTGAAATAGTGGCGTGTATCGTCTTCATCAGGTTCAAATAATAACGGGTAGGTATCGGTGCTGATTACATCGCCGTTGACATCGATCTGCCAAATGGTAGCGTTAACCTCAGACAGCAATACGAAGCTCGGTAAGTAATTTGTAGATGAATTAATGAAGTAGCTAGAAATACGTGGAACAGCAAAATCGCCATTATAAATAGTAAACAGGCAGCGACCTTCAGATGTGTCACCACGAGACTCATCGTCTGTACACGTTTCAACAGCATCGGCAACATCATCGCGGAAACTAACAGTACTGAAACCTGCAACCTGTAAGTTTGCGTTTATTGCTCGAGCTGAAGAGAACCCTCCTACAGTGTCATCAACAGCTGGAAGTACTTTAGTCTCTCCAGATGCTTGAACAAAGGCTTGTTGTGCTGACTCTGGATACGTGTAGTTTAATGTATCGCCATCTTCGTTCTCATATGGGTCTAGAACAACCAGTCCCGAAGAATCACCGACAATAAAGTTACCGTTCAAGCTGTCACGACCAGTCGATTCAACAGATCGCGTATAGTCATCAAATTTGTCTGTAACTTCATCAAGACCTGGTACTAATGATATATCTTGAGTGTCGGTTGCATAGGTTCTATACGACGCTAGCTTCTGTCCCGTTGTAAGATTTGGGTTCGATAGAAGATAGTTTACTACCGTGGTGTAGTCTATGTCTGTAAAAACACCCTGGCGTGCGTCATCTTCGTTTTCTAGACTCTCACCGAATTGGTCAAAAAAAGTCGTGTCTTCTTCAAGCTGCTCTGCGTCGATTGGTGGATTGAACTCCAGTTGAACGACAGACAACATTTTGCCTGAGTTATCAATTGAACGAGCAAAATTGTTTCTAGCGGTATCCTGTAAAGGAAGAGGCGTCACTGAATAGGTCGCGGCGAATGCCGAAACACTTCCTGTTGCCAACAGAACGGCGGCGGCAAGCTGAGTTCGTTTCATTTAAAATCCTATTTACTGCTGATTATCTTCCAGCATACTTTCTAGTTCATCCCAGCGCGCATATTTCTGGGAAAGTAATTCTTCTTTATCTGCCAACTCGGCTAACGCCTTGGCAGTAATGTCACTGTCTTGTTTGAAAAAGTCCGGGTCGTTCACTTTTTCTTGCATAGCCTCAAGCTCTTCCTCAAGTGTTTCTAGTTCTTTCGGTAAGGACTCAAGTTCACGCTGGTCTTTGTATGATAGCTTTTTCGTCTTACGGGGAGAAGACTTAGCACTAGGACTGTCTGAAGCTGAATTAGTTTCATTCTTTACCTTGGCTTTTTCTTCCTTTTCGATTTGCTGACGTTTTTCCTGTTGCTCTTTATACCAGTTTTCTACGTCAGTGAAACCCCCAATAAATTCGCGAAGCATTCCATTACCTTCGAATACCACACTACTATTTGCTACGTTATCAACAAATTCCCTATCGTGACTGACTAAAAGCACGGTGCCGGTATATTCGTTGAGTAAGGTTTCGAGCATTTCCAAGGTTTCAACGTCTAAGTCATTGGTAGGCTCATCCAACACCAAAACGTTGCTCGGTTTAAGCATCAGTTTTGCTAGCATCAGGCGGTTTTTTTCTCCACCTGATAGCGACTTAACCGGTGCATTAACTCGTTCAGGCGTAAACAAGTAATCTTGTAAATAGCTGATCACATGGCGTGGGTGGCCATTTACCATCAGATCTCGTTTACCGTCGCCTACCGCGTCTATCACAGACTTTTCTAAATCCAGCCCGTGGCGGTGCTGGTCAAAGTAAGCAACTTCAAGGTTAGTGCCTTGTTTGCAGTTGCCGCTATCGGGCTGGAGTTCGCCGAGTAGAAGCTTGATAAGCGTACTTTTACCGCTACCATTAGGACCAATGAGAGCAAGCTTGTCACCACGCAAAACATTCAGGTTTAACCCTTCAACAATAGGCTTGCCTTCAATGCTATAGCTTAAGTCTTTTACTTCAAACACCATCTTTCCAGAGCGCGCGCCCTGGTGTTGATTGACTACCGCATTGCCCTGAACCGCTCTTCTCGCTTTACGCTCCTCGCGTAGTTTTTTCAGCGCTCTTACTCGGCCTTCGTTGCGGGTACGGCGGGCTTTAATGCCCTGACGAATCCATACCTCTTCTTGCGCTAGTTTTTTATCAAATTCAGCGTTTTGTGAAGCTTCAACCTCTAAATCGTGCTGCTTCTTTTCTAAATAAGTTTCGTAGTTACCCGGATAGCTCGTAACCGAGCCGCGGTCTAGATCAATAATTCGCGTAGCCATGGCACGTATAAATGCACGGTCGTGGCTCACAAACACAATTGCGCCTTGGTAATTACTCAAGCTGGATTCAAGCCAGCGGATCATTTCAATATCAAGGTGGTTAGTTGGTTCGTCTAACAGGAGCAAATCCGGCTGTCGAACAAGCGCACGAGCTAGCGCTGCTTTTCTACGCCATCCCCCAGAAAGAGTAGATAGCGATATCTCAGGGTCTAGCTTTAGCATGGTTAGCGTCTGTTCAATTTGCTGTTCAAACTGCCACGCGTCTCTGGCTTCTAACTGTTCTTGTAGTCGCTGTAATTTATTTAAATTCGATTCGCTTGGATCTTCACCAACGATACGGGTTTGATGAAAGTAGGCTTTCAGTGTTTCACCTACGTCAGATAAGCCTTCGGCAACATAGTCAAAAAGCGTCACATCGGTAGTTTGGGGCGGGTCCTGCTCTAGGCGCGCAATGACCGTATTATTTTCAATTATACGCTGCCCATCGTCGGCAATAATATCGCCAGCGATAACTTTCATTAGCGTTGATTTACCACTACCGTTGCGACCTACTAAGCAGACGCGCTCTTTAGGCTGTACAACCAGTTCGACACCGTCTAACAGCGGCGGATTCCCATAAATAACAGTGATGTTTTTTAACTGCAAAATGCTCACTGAAGAAACTCCTCTAAATCGGCGGTATTAAAAGGCCAGCCGATTTCTTTTTCATTATCTGCCCGTTTCAAAACGGGGATCCTTGCACCGTACAAATGATAAAGCTCAGTGCTAGTGCGAATGTTAACCTTCTCTATATTAAGCGATGAAAACATAGACGTTTGTTGAAGCTCAACATCGGCTAAGTCGCACAGGCTACATTGCGGCCCGGTGTAAAAATAAATTTTCATGAAGCTAGTACCCAGCACTGATGGATATTGCCTTTACGTGCAAAATCTTCTGGAATTGTGTCTTTGGTAATATTGTCTACTGACAAGCCCAGTTCACTCATGGCTGTCTCATCTAGCTTAAAGCCACGCTTGTTGTTAGAGAAGATGATGATCCCCTGCTCTTTTAAGCACGCTTTAGCATCGGTAAGCATTTTTACGTGGTCGCGCTGCACATCCCACGTATTTTGCATACGCTTTGAATTCGAAAATGACGGTGGGTCGATAAAAATTAAGTCGTATTTGCCTTTATGCGTGCCTAACCAAGTGGTGCAGTCAGCTTGAATAAAAGCATGAGGCGCAGTGAGTTTGTTCAGCGCTACGTTCTTCTTTGCCCACTCTAAATAAGTATTAGACATATCCACTGTCGTTACAGACTTTGCGCCACCTTTAGCGGCGAATACCGACACACTACCCGTATATGAAAACAAGTTAAGAACGTCTTTACCTTGGGACAACGCCTGCACTTTTTGGCGGGTATTGCGGTGATCTAAGAAAAGGCCTGTGTCCAAGTAGTCAGTAAGGTTAACCAGGAAACGAGCGCCATTTTCAAACACTTCCATCATGTCGCCAGTCTGATTAATTTTCTCGTACTGTTTTGTACCTTTTTGTTGGCTACGCACTTTAAGCGCTATCTGTTTTGGTGAAACACCTGTTACTGCTGGCAAATGAAGCAAGACTTCCTGCAGACGCTTGCGTGCTTTATCTTCAGAAACCGTTTTTGGCGGCGCGTATTCTTGAACGACCAGCCAGTCACCATATCTATCTACGGCAACGTTATAATCTGGCAGGTCAGCATCGTATATGCGGTAACAGTTAGTGTTAGCGTTCTTGATCCAGCCTTTCATGCGTTTGAGGTTTTTCTTCAAACGATTAGCAAACTCGTGGTTGCTAGCGTCCTCGCTAAACTGTACCGTGTTTTCTTCATCCAACACATAATTCGCTAAACGACATTCCAGCTTACCGTTATTCATGGCATAGTCTTTGGTGGCGCGAAGCTTTAAAACCCGAAGCAAATCACGATTGCTGCTAAGAAGCGACACATGCCATCCCTTCCAGGCTTCTTTAAAACGCTTACCCCAATCACTAAATAGCGGTATTAACGATGTTAGCTCGCCCAAACGTTCTCCGTAAGGAGGGTTTGAAACGACATAGCCTGGTGTGGCAACGGGCGGAGAAGATTTTGTTGCGTCTTGCTGTGAGAACGAAATATCGTTAAATACGCCAGCAAAATCAGCGTTTGCTTTTGCAATTGCTACCATTTTACGGCTGAAATCACCCGCGTAAATACCACTGCAGCTAGGCTTTTGCGCGGAAATAGCTTGTTCTACCAAATCATCCCAAAGCTTCTCTTCGTGGCCGAGCCACTTAGTAAAGCCCCAATACATACGCTTTATACCTGGCGCAATATTGCGAGCGATGTAGGCTGCCTCAATCGCGATGGTGCCCGAGCCACACATCAAATCGACCAATGGCGCATCAGTATTCTCTGTCCATCCACTACGCATTAGCATTGCGCTTGCGATATGCTCTTTAAGCGGCGCGTCACCGGTTTCTTGTCGGTATGCGCGTTGGTGCAGACTTGCCCCTGCTAAATCTATGCCTAAAATTACATTATCGCGATGTAGTCTTGCATACACAGAAATATCAGGGCTCTTTCGTTCTACTGATGGGCGCGGTAAGCCTTGCTCTACAAATGAATCTACTATGGCATCTTTAACACGAACCGCACCAAATTGAGTGTTTTTTATGGCAAAGTTTGTGCCGATAAACTGTACAGATAAGGTATGACGTGAATCCATCTGCATTTGCCAGTCAATACCCATAGCCGTGTTATACAGTGCATCTGCATCGCCTGCTTTACCTGATGCCAACACCCAAACTACGCGGTTAGCTAAGCGTGACCATAAGCAAAGTTTATACGCATCCTCTTTTGAGCCTTCAAACTGAATAGTGCCAGGCCCTTGCTTAACTTGCGCATCAGGGCAAAGGCGTAGCACTTCTTGTTTTAATAGTTCGTCAAGACCGCGACTGGTCGTAACCAGAATAGTATTCATTCATGTACCTGTTTTTGATGTACGTGCTTAAGAAAAAGCACGTACACGAGAGATTGGTTTGGGTATATTATAACGCGTTTACAATGCGTTTAACGAGCGATGGGCCTTGATAAATAAAAGCCGAGTAGACCTGCACCAGAGATGCGCCAGCGTTCAAGCGTGCTTGTGCCGCTTCGGGTGAGTCAATACCACCAACGCCAATAATGGGAATAGCGCGGTCAAGCGCTATGTTTAGCTTGCGTGTTACTTCTAAGCTCATATCTGTCATAACTGAGCCACTTAAACCGCCCATTTCCTCAGCGTGCTGTAATCCGGCAACGGCATCACGTGAAAGTGTCGTATTAGTAGCAATTACACCATCCATTTTGCTGTTAATTAGCGAAGCAGCAATACTGTCAATTTCCACATCGCTCAAATCTGGCGCTATTTTAATAAACAGCGGCACATATTTACCGTGGGTTTGCGTTAGCGTTTCCTGTGCTGCTTTTAGGCCAACTAACAGCTTATCGAGCGCTTCACCGTATTGAAGGTTTCTTAGGCCAGGTGTGTTCGGTGACGAAATGTTAATAGTGACATAGCTTGCGTAAGGATAAACTTTGTTTAAACAAATCAGGTAATCGTCGAGCGCATTCGCTTCTTCGGTATCTTTATTTTTACCAATATTAATACCAATAGGCCCTTTAAACTGAGCCTTTTTCACTTGTTCGACAAGATGATCAACACCTTTATTATTAAATCCCATGCGATTAATAATGGCGTGCTTTTCCGGAATTCTGAATAAACGAGGTTTTGGGTTTCCTGGCTGCGGACGAGGCGTTACCGTGCCTATCTCAACAAAACCAAATCCCATGCTGGCAAACGCATCAATACAATCGCCGTTCTTATCAAGCCCAGCGGCAAGTCCTACCGGGTTATCGAAGGTCATGCCTGCAACAGTAACGGGCTTCTTAATCGTCGGTGTGCTGTACATCCATTTCAGCGGTGTATGTTGGGTCTTGTTTAACCAGTTAATGGTGAAATCGTGACTTTTTTCAGGTTCACACTGAAGCAAGAATTTTTGCACTAGAGATTGCATGGTTATTATTACCGCTCGCTAATTAAGGGCCTGTTGATCATCAAGGTATATTGCGCTTGTATGAGGTTTGCTTTTACAAACGATGCTGCAAAAATGTACAACAATGTTCAGTCGGCCAATAAAAAGCCCTGATAAACAGGGCTTAAATCATTAAGGTGCGTGTATTCTAATGGTTAGACTTCACGCTTAAAAGCATCAATTCACGTAAAGCGACAGAAAATTTCGCAAATTCGTGCGTTGTACTGGTCTTAAACTCAGACATCATGTGATACCAGCGCTTAAGTAGGACCTGATTGCTTTCAATCCACTCATCAAGAATTTGATCTGCACTACTTACGTCTTCGCGAGAAGCTAGCAGGTTAGCTGCAATGGAACGCTGCTGCCAATCTAACTCTTCACGATACGAGGCGCGAGCTAACGCTTGCCAGTGGTTGCTTACCGCCTGGTTGTTTATCTGGTCTAAGAACCAGTGAAGTTCTAAACGAGAACCTAGCTGATAGTAAAGCTTAGCGACTACATCGGTATCGTGCTTATCTGCTTCAACGATTTGCGCAAGGTCAAAGCTAGAGAACATGTTAGAGAAGCTTGCAACCTGATAAGCGATGTCTTCTGGTACACCCTTATCAATGTATTTCTGCGTAGCGTTTTCAAGCTGAGTAAATTCGCTTTTAACCAAGTAGTTTTGCAGGTTCTTCGATAAAATATCGAAGGTACCACGGTAGCTCGCGATGGCTTCTTCAATGGATTGCGTCTTATTACCGTGGCGAATATACCAGCGCGAAGCGCGACGCATAATTCTACGTGCTTCATCTAACATTTTAAGCTGTAGCTGAGCTGGAATAACGTTATCCAGTTGTTCGATGCGCTCCCACAGCGTCTTCATATTAAAGATACCGTGAACAATTGCGTATGCGTCAGCAATTTCGCTCACACTTGCGCCAGTTTCTTCCTGCATTCTAAACACGAAGTTAAGGCCCATGTCGTTAACCATGTTATTGGTTAACTTAGTCGCAATAATTTCGCTTCTAAGCGGATGCTGTTGCATGTGTGTTGCGAATTTTTCGCGGAGCACTTTAGGGAAGGCTTCTACTAACAACTTACCGTGGTAAGGATTGTCAGTAATTTCCGGAATATTAAGCGAATCTTTAAGTACCATTTTGCCGTACGCAATCAATACACTTAACTCTGGGCGGGTTAAACCTTGATCCGTGGCTACGCGATCAGAAATCTCATCGTCACTTGGAATAAATTCCAATTCACGGTTTAGCTGACCTTCACGCTCAAGACCGTGGATAAAGCGAAGCTGTTCTTTAAGTTGCTTAACGCCAGATAACTCAGTAATAGAGATAGATTGAGTTTGACGATAGCAGTCTTTCAGTACAATTCGACTTACATCGTCGGTCATATCGTAGAGCAACTTATTACGCTGTTTAAGCGTTAGTTCACCGTCGTTAACTAGGCTGTTAAGCAAGATTTTGATGTTTACTTCGTTATCTGAGCAATCAACCCCACCTACGTTATCGACGAAGTCAGTGTTAACTCGGCCACCGTTAGACGCATACTCAATACGACCTAACTGAGTTAGACCTAAGTTACCGCCCTCGCCCACAATTTTAGCTTGTACGTCACGACCGTTGACGCGTAAGTCATCATTAGCACGGTCACCTACGTCTGAGTGAGACTCTTTCTTGCTCTTAATGTACGTACCGATTCCACCGTTCCACAGTAGGTCAACTGGCATTTTCAATATATTGTGAATTAGCTCATTAGGCGTCATGGTTAGCTGACGCGTACCTAACCACTTTTTCATTTCAGGTGTAAGCTTGATAGATTTAGACGCGCGGCTAAATACGCCACCGCCTTTTGAAATCAGCTTACTGTCATAGTCTTCCCAGCTTAGGCTTGGGTTCTCAAACAGGCGTTGACGCTCTTTATGACTTGCTGCAGCATCTGGGCTTGGATCGAAGAAAATATGTAAATGGTTAAACGCAGCGATTAGTCGCGTATGCTCTGATAGCAACATACCGTTACCGAATACGTCACCTGCCATGTCACCCACACCAACAGCGGTAAAGTCAGTGGTCTGACAGTCGATACCAATTTCTCTGAAATGACGTTTAACCGACTCCCATCCGCCGCGTGCAGTAATACCCATTTTCTTATGGTCGTATCCAATACTACCGCCAGATGCAAATGCATCGCCCAGCCAAAACCCAAACTCTTCCGCAATACCGTTTGCGATATCAGAGAATGTAGCGGTGCCTTTATCTGCAGCAACAACCAAATAAGGGTCGTCATCATCAAGGCGAACAACATCCTTAGGAGGAACAATTTCACCATTTACAATGTTGTCAGTAATATCTAACAAGCTGGTGATGAAAGTGCGATAGCATGCTTGGCCTTCAGCCTGAATAGCTGCGCGACCTTCGCCTACAGGTAGGTTCTTACAAACGAAACCACCTTTTGCACCAACCGGCACGATCACCGTGTTTTTAACTTGTTGCGCTTTTACTAGGCCGAGTACTTCTGTTCTGAAGTCTTCTTGTCTATCAGACCAACGAAGACCGCCGCGGGCAACTTTTCCGCCACGCAGGTGCACACCTTCAACGCGAGGACTGTAAACAAAAATTTCAAACTTAGGCAGTGGTAATGGCATGTCAGGAATGAGTTCAGGCATCATCTTAAATGATACATATGATTTCTCATTGCCGGCATCGTCTGCCTGATAGAAGTTTGTACGTAACGTTGCAGACATCATATCCAGATAACGACGAATAATTCGGTCGTCATCCAAGTTACTAACGTTGTCTAACTGTTCCTTAATAGTCTCAAGAATACCTTCCTCTTTTTTCTCATTGCGCTTTTTCTTAGGATTGAAACGCTGGTCAAAAAAGTCTACGAGTAAACGAGCAATGTCTGGATAGTTAGCTAGCGTGTTTGCGATGTAGTCACGGCTGAAAGAACTGCCGGTCTGGCGCATGTATTTCGCATAAGCACGGAGTACTGTAACTTTACGGCCAGTCATATTCGCGCCAAGGATAAGACGGTTAAACGCGTCGTCTTCTAGTGTCTTGTACCACACTTTGGCGAACGCATCTTGAAAGAGAACCTGGGCGTTTTCCATGTCAAAGTGCTGACCACTTTTATGTAACATGGTGAAATCCATGACCCAGTTACGTTCACCTTCTGAACACGTGACTTTATAAGGGCTTTCATCGATTACGCGTAACCCAAAATTCTCAAGCATCGGTAACACGTCAGACAGATGGATAGGCTCGGCACGGTGGAAAAGCTTAAGCTTAACTATCTGGCTGTCAGCGTCTTCTTCTTGTGGACGATAGAACAACATATCCAGTGTGTGGCTGTCGTCTAACATCTCTAGTTTGCCAATATCTACAAGCGCTGCTGACGGTAGGTTATGCTCCATATAGCTGCGAGAGAAAGCATTGTTGTATTTGCGTTCCAACGCTTTACCCGAAGCCTCACCGTGTGCCGCTGAAATAGCTGACGCGAGTCTGTCATTCCAGGTTTTGGTCAACTCAATAATGTTTTGCTCTATTTCCTTCACATCGAATTCCGCGTTGTTGTCGTTGACTCTAGCAATGTAATGCGTACGGGCATATACAGACTCTGAAAAGAACGTAGTAAATTCCACTTCTTCGGTTGCACCCAATGACGCTTTAAGTAGCGCTTGGGTTTCTTTGCGTAACTGGGTGTTATAGCGCTCTCTTGGCACAAACACCATGCACGAGAAAAATCGGCCAAAAATGTCTTTTCGAATGAATAAACGTGAAATTCCACGCTCTTGCATTTGAAAAATACCCATTACGATTTGCGCTAGTTCTTCTGCTGGCGTTTGTAGCAACTCATCTCGTGGGTAGGTTTCTATAATATTTGCAAACGCTTTGTATGCGTGAGTTCCAGGCTCGAAACCAGATAGCTCACAAATACGTTTGATTTTTTCACGTAAAATCGGAAGCTGAGTTACGCTGTTGTTATAGAAAGAGGCAGAGTACAGACCTAAGAAGCGGTGCTCACCAACAACCTGACCTTCTTTGTTAAACACCTTCACGCCTACATAGTCCATATATGCAGGACGGTGTACCCGCGCGCGTGAATTTGTTTTAGTCAGAATCAATGGGTTTTTGCTAAGCGCTTCCGCACGGGCTGATGCAGGCAAGCGAGACAACAAACGCTCCCGGTCGTTTACTGAGTTCTTAAGCAAACCCAAACTGGTGTCGTTTTGAGGGATCCATCTATGGTCCCCTTCAATGGCTTTAACGTCATAATAACGGTAACCCATCATTGTGAAGTTGTGATCGCCTAACCATTCTAAGTAAGCTTTAGTTTGCTTTTTGGCTTCTGCAGATACAGGCCAGTTAAATTTGGCATTGTTTTTAATTACGTCTTGCAAGGTATTTGTCATGCCTTGCCAGTCTTGAACTGCCAAAGAAACTTCATCAACGACAGAGTGCAGTTCTTGTGTTAGTGCATCGATGTCTTTTTTCGATGTTTGTCTATCGATTTCGATAAAGATGACCGTTTCTTTTTTCGCACCTTCAAGCGATTGGCCTGGCTCAGCAAACGCTTCAACTTTGTTCGCTTTGTCGCGCTTAATGCCAATTGGGCTGTGAAGGAATAAATGTGCGGTGATGTTCAAACGATTTAGCAACATGCGCACCGAGTCAACCAAGAATGGCATATCCGACACAATAATCTCAACAATTGTGTGGCTTGAGTGCCAGCCGTGTTTGGCAATTTCCGGGTTAAATACGCGTATGTATGGCGACGTATGTTCAAACTTCGCCAAGCCATTCCATAAACTAAGTGTTGCACCATAAAGGTCGCTGTCGTTGCGATTTTCTAGGTCATCGCTTGAAATATTTTTATACAACAGACGTCCGAATTGCTGCACAAGAGACTTCTGCTTGGTATCTACTTTTTTGTCGATAAGTGCAAATACATTGTCTAGCAGTACTGAGTGTCGCTGTGAGGTGACTGTCATTTGTTAACCTTTTTTGAATGTCGTAATACCAATCCAACTTGGTATAAGTGCCGAGTACCTAACTATTTTCTCTAATAAATGACGCTAATGAAAGCCCATTTTTAACCTTATATTAACAGCATAGATAAGTATGCAGAAAACACCCAAAAAAAAGGGCCTAAAGGCCCTTTTTAATGCTTAGCTATGCAAAAATATTTTATGCATTAGGGTCATTCTTGTTCCACCATAGGAATCTCGCTAGTGCAGGCAGTACAATTATTGCTCCAAGCATATTCACGACGAACATAAATGTAAGCAAAATGCCCATATCCATTTGGAACTTAAGCGAAGAGAACACCCATGTGCTCACGCCTATTGCCAGCGTAATACCGGTAAATAGCACAGCACTTCCACGTTCTTTTAAGGCAGCGAAATATGCTTCTTGAACGGTAGCGCCTTTCTTCAGCATTAAGCTCTTGGTAGAGAGTATATAAATACCATAGTCCACACCTATACCCACGCCAAGTGCGATAACTGGTAAAGTAGAAACGGTGAGGCCAATTTGAAGGTATGTCATTAGGGCTTGCGCCAGTACAGACACCACATACAGCGGAATAACAACAACTAACGTAGCACGCAGCGAGCGGAAGCTAATTAGACAAAGCGCTATAACGGCACCAAATACATAAAGCATCATAGGGTCTTGCGCTGCACTAACCGCTTCATTAGTTGCGGCCATCACACCCACTGGGCCAGACGCTAAGCTAAACTTCATATCGTCACTTTGGTATTCAGCGCGATATGACTTAACGGCGTCAACGACGCGAGAAATCGTTTCAGCTTTATGATCTTCCATAAACAGGATTATAGGCATGACCGAGCAGTCGCCGTTTAATAGACCTGATGATGTTGGAACACGAGAAATAGCTTGAACTAAGGTTTGCTGGTTGCGCGGAATGACTTGCCACTTGACGTTACCTTCGTTGTAACCTGCATTTACAATTTTCGCTACCGAGGCCAACGATACTGCCGATTGAACACCTTGTACGTTTTCCATTTTCCACTGGAAGTCATCCATGGCCTTCATCACGCTATGCGATGTACATGCCTCTGGCGTAGTTTCTACCAAAATGGAAATGTAATCGACCGTAACTTCGTACTTGTCGGTAATAAGGAAAGTGTCTTGGTTGTATCGCGACGTCTCATGAAGTGCAGGTGCACCCGCGTGCAAGTCCCCTATCTTCATATTCTGAGCTTGGAAATGACCAAACACGAATAGGATAGCCGTAACGATAAGAATTATTGCCGCAGGCTTTTTACGTGAACAAGCTGCGATGACTTCCCAGAATTTCGAATTAGCGTTTTCTTTACCCGCGAATTTTTCGACATATTTCTGGTCAAGTTTTAAGAAGCTCATCAGCACAGGCAGCAGCAACAAGTTGGTAAGAATGATTACCGCTACACCCATACTTGCCGTAATCGCCAACTCGCGAATAATGCCGATATCGATTACCAATAACGTCATAAAGCCAACCGTATCAGATAACAGTGCAATTCCGCCTGGAACCAACAAGTTTCTGAATGCCGCCATAGATGCCCGTTTAGCACCAATACCGGTTACTGCTTGTTTTTCTACCGCGTTTATCATTTGTACGCCATGGCTCACACCAATGGCAAATACCAAAAACGGTACCAGTATTGACATAGGGTCCATACCAAAGCCAATAGAAGTAAGCAGGCCTAGCTGCCAGATAACGGCAATGATTGAGCATACTAATGGCAATAACGTAAGCATGATGCTGCGCGAGAAGAAATACACCATTACGGCCGTAATCGCGATAGCAATGGCGAAAAAGATCAACACGTCTTTTGCACCGTCGGCCACATCGCCAATCATTTTCGCAAAGCCAATTATATGAATAGACGTATTTTCGTTTTCATATTGACCGCGAAGCTGCTCTTCAAGCTCTGCTGCTAGCGCCAATGTATTGAGAGGCTCGCCAGTTTGCGGGTCAATATCGAGCAATTGTGCTGTTACCATTGCGCAGCTGTAATCACTGGATACTTGTCTTCCGACGATGTTTGCCTTTTCTACGTTAGCTGCCACCAACTCTAATGCTTCTGGGCTCGCAGAATTAAAGTCGGCAGGAATGACTGGCCCGCCTGCAAAGCCGCCTTCCACAATTTCAGTAAAGCGGGTTGAAGGAGAGAAAAGCGAAATAACTAACGAACGGTTCACCCCATTAATAAAGAAGAGTTGGTCGTGAACATTCTTTAAGGTATCGAAGAAGTTTTGATTGTAGATGTTATCGTTTTTATCACACACAGAAACTAATATATTGTTAGCGCCACCAAAATCTTGGCGGTGCTCAATGTACGTTTTCATGTATTCGTGATTTAGCGGTATGTTCTTTTCAAAACCTGCGTCTAAGCGCATTTGTGAAGCTTGGTAACCAAGGAAAACTGTGGCTATAGCAAACAAGGCTACGACAATTTTACGGTTTCCGAATACTAATTTTTCAAGAAAATGGGTCATTGTTTTTATACTGCCCTATTTTAAATTCAACGTTTTAATGCCATTCGCAGTAACGGCAATATTCTTACCATTGAACTGTGTTGCATTAAGAAGCGCGGCTTTGTCTTTAATTTGTGAAACGACAATGCCTTCATCAGCTTCGCAATCTGAAAGGTTTGCATAGGGGTCTCGCATACTGGTGGGTAAAGGTCGCTGTGCGCTTACCATCATCCCGTTGTTACCCAAAGCATAAACCTTCGATTCAGAACCAATTAGAATTGAATTTAGTGTGCTGGTTGAGCAAGTTTGTACGTATTCCCACTCACCTTCGTTTCTGTTAACAAATATATTTCCGCGAAGGCCAACCGCTAGAACGGTATTTTCATCAAGCGGCTTAATATCGAAAAACGATCCTGTATAGTCGACGTAATACCGTTCCCACGATTCTCCCATATTGGTACTTTTGGCTAGCAGACCGGCTTCGCCTGCTAGGTAAAGCGTATCACCATCAAGGGTAATTCTGTTTAAGTGGGGTAAAATAGATTCAAGTTCTTGCTGATAGAAGTCTTCATCTTCTTTTCGAATATCTTCAAGGTATTCTTGATCCATTGGGTCAAGCAGACTGGCATGACGTTCTGCCGTCCACGTTTTTCCACCGTCTAAGGTTCGATAGAACAAGCCATAGGCACCTGTAGCAATCCCCTGCTTTTCGTTGAAGAATAAAACGTCTAGAAATGGGCGCTGAAGGTCAGGTTGGAAATTTTGTATTTCCCACGTCTCGCCTTTATCTGAAGAATGAAGAATGACAGCGTCGTGGCCCACTGCCCAAATATTGTCGCCTACAACAGTTGTCGCTGTAAGCGTTGATTGTGTTGGTACGGCTTTTTGAGTAAATGCCTCACCATCCTCTGAAACTAACACGTGACCGCGTTCACCGACAATAACGACAAATGTATCAGCGTCTATGTCCAAAAGAACCGATTGCTCAACCAATGGTGCCATGAATGCTTCTTCGGCGATTGCAGTTGTAGAGTAATTAACTGCGAAAGTGGCGGCAATGCACGCTGCAATGGTTTTTTTCATAATTAACCATTCCCCCTATTTATAATTGTCTGCATACAAAAACGGCTGGCAATTGCCAACCGTTTGTTGTGTAAGGCGATTAGCGCATACCTTCTCGTCGTAACGCCTGAGGCGTAAATTCCACATCTCGTGGGCGTACGGTGAAGTCGTACATCTCTTCTTCGTTATCGAGGCCAATGGCCAGGTAACGACGTGAGTTCAAGTCATGGTACACATCCAGCGTAGACCACTGGGTAGGTACTTCATAATAGTTCACCCCATACGCTACACCAACACGATAAAGTTCGCCACGATTATCATACATATCAGCAACTTGAACTTGCCAGCTATCTTCATCAATGAAGAATACGCGCTTTTGATAAATATGACGGAAACCGTCTTTCAATGTGGCTTCTACTTCCCAAACGCGGTGTTTTTCCCAACGTGTTAGGTCTGGATTAACGTGGTTTGGCTTTAAGATGTCATCGTACTTCGCATTATCTGAATGAAGTGCATAGTTGTTGTATGCAACGAACATTTCTTTCTTACCCACTAACTTCCAGTTGTAACGGTTTGGTGAGCCGTTAAACATATCAAAGTCATCGGTAGTACGAAGGCCATCAGCTGCAGTTCCAGGTGTATCATAAGCAATGTTTGGCGCTAGACGTACACGGCGTTGACCCGTGTTGTAGGTCCATGCTTTACGCGGCTCTTTTACTTGGTCAACTGTTTCATGTACAAGCAGTGCTGTACCCGCCAAACGAGCTGGCTTTGTTACTTTTTGTTTAAACATGAAAAGGACGTTTTCGTCAGTAAGCTTTTCTGGTGTAGCACCTTCTTCTGCGTACTTAATTAATAACTGCTCGTCAAAACCGATTACGTTGTAATCACCGCCATTTGTTACTGCAGCTTGACCTCCATTACGCTGAACCGCTTCACCACGATAGCGAAGTATATGGTTCCAAATTGCTTCAAGACCATTTTGTGGAATTGGGAACGGAATACCGAGAACAGCCCCTTTAATTCCGTTACCGCCGTCTAATAGCTCAGCGCTAGTTGCATTTACCTTAGTTGCATCGTAGATAAACTGTGGATTAGACGCAGAACGACGCGTTGGGTAAACCGGCATTCGAAAGGTTTCAGGGTAAGCTTCGAAAAGCTTTTTCTGACCTTCAGATAGAAAGTCCGCGTATTCTTTGTAGTTTTGTGCCGTGATTTCAAATAGCACTTTATCTTCAGGGTACGGGTCTGGATGGTGATCACCCACTGTGTAGCCCGCTGGTGCTGAAGTAATACCGCCAGTCCACGCTGGGATACTGCCGTCAGCATTACCCGCTTTTTCTGCGCCAAGCGGCGTAAGTTCGTTACCTAATTTGTTTGCGTCTGCTTCAGACACTTTAGCCATAGCGCTTGCACCAGATAAAGCCAGTGACAAGGCAGCTGCAATAATTCCTACTTTTCTAATCATAAAAACCACTCTTAGATTGCGTATTTGATGTTAAATGAAATGAAGTCTCTGTCAGATAGCGCATTAGTTGTACCAATGCCGCCCCAGAACGCACTGTAAGACGCCGTTGCAGACCATTTACTTAAATAGTCGAACGTGAAAGAAAGTGCAGCAGACTTAACATCTTCTGTGAAAAGGAATAATGGATCTGGCGTAGTACCCTCAACGTCATGAGAGAAAGTACCGCGAACGCGAAGGTTCATACCAGCAAATATTGAGTTGTAATCAGCAACCGCCAATAAGCGATAGCCCCACGCGTCGTCTGTCGCAAATGGGTTAGTTTCAGGGCCGTCTGAAAGACCTTGATGTAAGCCTTCACGTGAGTTTCCGTTAATTGGTTCAAGTGACGGTGTGCGAGCAGTACCCGGTGCGTTCAAACGAATTACGTCTGGGTCTGGCATATCAACAACGTTTACATAACCTACTTCACCTAGAAGCACGAAATTGTCAGAGCCAAATTTAGGACCAAATACATGTGACGCGGTGAACTGCATTTGCCATGTATCAGAGAAAAGGAAACCCTCTGCAGTTTCACCTGGGCCAACCGCTCTACCAATGTTATTTAGCTGAGAGATTCCCTCAAGATCTGGACGTAGACCTGCGTTAGCTAACTGTTCAGGCATACCCATGTAAAGTAACTCTACATCATCTATTTGAAGTGGTTCATCTACGCGATAGGCAAATTCACCCGCAAGAGCCGTAGTACCGATATTAGTGTTAAAGCTCATACCATAAAGTTTGATATCTTCTGGGTAGAAGAACTCTGACTGTGTAAATGCACCCAGTTCAGTGATGTTGTCGCGAGTAACGGTATTAGATGCTAGGAACGCGAGATCTGCGCCAATACCTTCAGCAGTAAAGTCTGATGTATTACCTGAAATAAGCGGGCGTTGGCTGTGGTAATTGATGTGATAGAAACTAAACTCTGTTTCATTCAAATTCTCGGCAAACCACGTCAAGCGTAAACCGTATTGACCCTGATCGTCGGCGTCGTTGTGCGCTGCGTCAGAAAAACCGCGGATAGCCACTTTGGTTGGATAAGCAAGGTAGGCTTGCGAAATGTCCTCTGGATTAGCGCCAGAGCGAAGTAAATCACCGTATCCGTTTAACGCAGTGAGAAGGTGATCTAAGTCGATGTCTGGGTTACCACTGAAACCAAGTTGGACGTTTTGGCGTTGACCGCCCTCACCTGCAAAGTCGTTGCCCGCGAAGTAACTGCCAGAAACAGGAAGCCAGCTGCGCTCCCATTCGTACTGGTAATAACCAGAAATACTCACTGTGTCAGTCAAACCTAAAGACGCGTACACCATCCCTACTGGAAGGAATACTTCTTTAAGTTCTGCACCTGGAGCACGAGCTCGTGTTACATCAACAGGGTTCGTTGTGTTAATACCGTGCTGGATGAATGTACTTTCACCCCAACTGATCACCTGACGGCCTACACGAAGCGTAAGTGGTTTGTCGCCAATCCACCAGTCGCCATAGAAGAATGCGTCGTAAAGACGTACATCGGTACACAGTAGGTCTTCTGCTTCAGGGTCTTGACACAAGTCGTATTGGTTACCCGTTATTGGGTTAGAGTATGGACGGTCGCCGTCCATTTGCTCAAAGTCGTAGAACCAAAAACCACGGGCGAAGAAACCATAGTCGCCAAAATTGATATCTAATTCATGAGTACCTGAAATTTGCGTTGCAAACGCGTCACCTGGATCGTGTGCAAGGTTACCAAGGTCACCATTGGTGGAATAACCGCCATCTGCTAAACCCCACACGTCGCCACTTGGGTATAAAGGATTGAAAGCTGCGTGATAACCGCTCCAGTCGAATTGAGGATGGTTACTGTTACCTATAAGGTCGTAATCTCTTGCCTCTGTTCGAATACTTGTAGCTAATGTAAATGTTGAATCTAAAGAAATATTTACATCACCCACTTGCCAATTCGCAGCGTGTGCTGGTACTGCAGCAGCACCCAGCAGTGAGAGAACTCCCGCTGCTACCGGTGATATCTTAAAAGCGCTAGGCCCGTTTTTCATATTTTTATACTCCCAAGTCGATGTGACTTAATACGTGACATCATGACCAACCATAACGATTAACAAAATCATTACATCATTTTGCCATAACCGCAAGAACTAATCCTACCAGTTAACAAAATTTACAACATTAGTCGTATCAAATAGTTATTGCTTTATTGTGAATATAAAAGGCATTTATAAACTTGCAGGAAAAATGTACAGAAATATTGCAGAACTGTTGCGTTAAGTATTTTGGAACGCTCAATGACAAAAGAAAACGCATAAGTGTCACGTATGGGAGTGGTGAAAGCTCGTATACCAAAGAGTAATTCGTCGCGTACAAAAAAGGCTCTATGCGAGCCTTTCAAAAGATTTTATTTTTTTGTTGGCATCAATAATCATCCTAAAACGACCTTTAATACCATTAGACGTAACAAATTGCCTGAGCCGGTTGGTCGGTACCTGGACGCTTAGGCCTGATTCACTGACCATGACCACATCTGGCATAGATGGAACATAAAGCACCTCACATTGCTTGTAAGGTGCATTTATTGAAAAGTAAAAAACCGAGTCAGTTTGGTTAATGCTTGTCATAAGCAAGGCTTTTACTTACTTTCTCAAACAAATCTTTACTTAAACCTTTGTGATTAAGCAAACGGCCAAGCTGTTGCTTCATATGAACCTGATGCTCGCTTGCAAAGCCCTGCCATTGCGTCAGTGGCGTTACAATACGGGCGGCAACCTGTGGGTTGACCGCATCGAGCTTAAGTAAGTAGTCGGTTACAAATTTATATCCACTGCCATCGAGTGCATGAAACCTTTCGCTGTTATAGAAAGCGAAGCTACCAATAACAGAACGAACACGGTTCGGGTTACTCATTGCGAACTGAGGGTGCTCACATAACATTGTAATAGTCGCAAAGATATCGTCTCGATTTTGTGTAGCGTGGAGAGCGAACCATTTGTCTAACACAAGCGGGTCATGATTCCACGATTCCTCAAACTGAGCCATCAAACTGTCGAAAGTGGTGGCGCTACAGTGTGGTGCGCTTCTCAACGCGCCTAGCGTATCTGTCATATTATCAGCGGTTTCAAACTGAGAAACCACAATATGCTCGTGTTGGGGTAACCGCGCTAAGTGTGCAAGCACGACATTTTTGCAGCGACGTTGATTCACCGCTTCTTGCGTGTAGCGATACGCGCTTTTCTCGATATTTTCGAAGACGTGTTTTAGTTCTTTTTCGAGTGCGCGAGCAAACTGGTCGCAAAACGCTTTTCTCGCTTTCGAAAGTGCGGAAACGTTTATGTTGCTTCGGCTTTGACACAGAGTCTCAAACGAAGGTATGACTAAACATTCACTCAGCAATTCAAGGTTGTTCTGCTCTTGGGCAATAGCTTGCTTGATACCGTTCCAGATTTCATTGCTGATACCAGACCCCGGCGATTCCTCTAATTGCTTCACACAGCGGTCATACAACGTTTGCATTGCATCCCAACGATTAAATGGATCCTTCGCATGCTTAAATATAGTGAGTAAAGACTCTGTCCCCAATGGGTTTTCTACTTTCGCTGGCGCTGAGAAGTTACCCAATACTACAGGTGTTAAATTAGTAGTTTTGGCTTCTACAGTAAAACGCATAGCATCATCTTTTAAAATGACCATGCCGTTTTGAATTAACGACTCGTTGTCTGTATAGCTTTTCCCCTCATCATCAATAATCTCGATATTTACAGGAATATATAGAGGAAGCTTTTCTTTCTGATCGGAGGTTGCAGGTGTGTGCTGTGACAATGTAAAGCTATGCTTAACAATGCCATCATCATCGACCTCAGTGCTGTGTGCGACAGAAATCACTGGCGTACCAGATTGACTATACCAGCGGGTAAACTGGGTTAAATCTAAATCAGTAGCAGACTGCATTGCTGAAATGAAGTCATCACAGGTGACAGCTTGACCGTCGTGTCTTCTAAAGTACTCGTCCATACCACGTCTGAAGCCGTCAGGCCCCAATAATGTGTGGAACATGCGAATAACTTCAGCGCCTTTGTCATAAACCGTCACCGTGTAGAAGTTGTTCATTTCAATGACTTCTTCCGGACGAATTGGATGACTCATTGCACTCGCATCTTCTGCAAACTGGTGTTCTCGCATAACACGAACGTGCTTTATACGATTACTTAACGCCGAAGTCATATCAGCGCTGAACTGTTCGTCTCTAAATACAGTAAGCCCCTCTTTCAGGCTTAGCTGGAACCAATCGCGACAAGTAACCCGGTTGCCAGTCCAGTTGTGGAAGTACTCGTGCGCGATAACCGACTCAACATTGAAAAAGTCATCGTCGGTGGCACTTTTTTGATCGGCTAATACAAACTTACTGTTAAATACATTTAAGCCCTTGTTTTCCATCGCTCCCATATTGAAGAAATCGACGGCAACAATCATGTAGATATCTAAGTCGTACTCTAACCCGAACACATCTTCGTCCCACTTCATCGCCCGTTTGAGAGATTCTAATGCGAAAATACCTTGAGACTTTTTGCCTTTATCAACATAAAGTTCTAGCGCAACCTCTTTACCGCTAGTGGTGGTGTAGCTATCGGTGAGTAAATCGAAGTCACCGGCAACTAGAGCAAAAAGGTAGCAAGGTTTTGGATGTGGATCGTGCCATTTAACAAAATGCGTATTTTCGTCAACTTCGCCCTTGTCCACTGGGTTGCCATTGGCCAAAAGCATCGGTACTGATTTGTCGGCAACTACCGTCACTGTGTAGACCGACAAAACATCCGGGCGGTCCATGAAGTACGTAATGCGACGAAACCCTTCCGCTTCACATTGCGTACAATAGGCACCACCTGATAAATACAAGCCTTCCAGCGCTTTGTTGTGCTCAGGGGCAATGGTATTGGTAATTTCTAAGACGAACTCATCAAGTTCAGTAACCACGCTTAAAGCGCTATCTGTTACCGTGTATTCATTATCAGATAGGTGCGTACCGTTAATAGAAATAGAATCTAGCGATAAATTATCGCCATCAAGTACTAATGGACTATCGTGCGCGCCATTACGAGTGACGGACAACGTGCTGATAACTTTAGTTTGCGTTGGGTGCAGCGTTATATGTAGGTCAACTGTCGCTATTGAAAAAGCGGGCGGCTGGTAATCCGCCCGGCGTTTAGCTTGAACTGACATAGATCCTCCTGGAAGAAAGCCTACGTGGGTTTAATTGGAACTCTGTGTTAAACCGTATCTTTGCTGTTTACTTCAACATGTGGTGGCGTAATACGTAAAATCTTAATACCTAAATACGCATAAATAACAGCAAGGATCGGGTTGATTACGTTGAAGAATGCATAGAACACGTAATCAAATGGATTGACTAATAAAACACTGTGCATGTAAGCACCACAGGTGTTCCAAGGAATAAGTGGAGACGTAAGTGTGCCGCCGTCTTCAAGGCTGCGAGAAAGATTCAATTGGTCTAAACCGCGCTTTTTGAATTCTTCTTTGTACATACGGCCTGGCATCACGATTGAAATATACTGATCTGCAGTAACAAGGTTGGTACCAAAACAAGTAAGAATGGTTCTGCTCACCATATCCCCTGCGGATTTTGCACCAATTAATATGGCAGAAACTGCACGCTTTAATAGGCCAACACGCTCTAATACGGCACCAAACGACATTGCACAGATGATCAACCAAATGGTATTTAACATAGAAGACATGCCTCCACGAGAAAGCAAGCTGTTTAAGTTCTCGTCAGGTGTTGAGAAGCTTACGCCATCGAAAAGCGCAGTCCAAACTACCTTCAACGCGCCTACATTCACCGAGTCGTCACCACTTGCCATAGAAGTAACCACATCCCACTGAAATACAACTGCCCAGACGCCACCTAACAAAGCGCCGATAAAAACAGCTGGAAACGCAGGCATCTTTTTAATCGCTAAGGTGAGCAAAACGACAAGGGGAATTAACAAATGCCAACCTAAGTCAAAAGACTCATTTAACAAAAGTTGCATCTGCTCAATGCGTTCTGCTTTGGCCTCACCCACTTCACTAAAGCCCAGTACCGTAAATAGAATAAGCGCAATAACAAAGCTCGGAATCGTCGTCCAAAGCATGTAACGAATGTGCTCAAATAAATCCGTGCCTGCAACGGCAGGCGCTAAGTTTGTTGTTTCAGATAAGGGCGAAATTTTATCGCCAAAGTACGCACCTGAAACGACTGCGCCGGCTGTTATCGCTGCCGACATTTCCATGCCTGCAGAAACCCCCATGAGTGCAACACCCACAGTCGCCGCTGTAGTCCAAGAACTACCTATACTCATTGCAACAACCGCACAAATCAGACAAGCGGCAGCATAGAAAAACGAGGGGTTAAGCAACTCTAAACCGAAATAGATAAGCGTAGGCACGGTTCCAGCTAGCATCCATGTGCCAATAAGAGAACCTACCGCTAACAGAATTAAGCAGGCACCTAAAGACATTGAGATACCGTCTACAATGCCCTTTTCGATAGTTTTCCAGCTGTAGCCATTTTTCATTCCAATGATAGCAGCTAAGCCCATCGCTAAAAGAAGTGCAATCTGGTTTGGACCGTAAGAAGAGCTATCGGCAAACAAATAAACTGCGCTTCCCATCATTATGACTAACGCAAGAATAGGAAGCATTGCATCGAGAAGTGACGGCGTTTTTATTTCTTTATTCGTCATTGTCGTTTTTTAAAACCTTATTATTGTATTTGTAACGCGTTAAGCGTGCTGTCCGCTTTTTACCAGAATGCTTTAGAAAACTGAGCGGTAGAACATAAGCGCAATGATAACGGGACACACGAAGCGTACGTACCAAGGCCAAATTTTCCAGAAAATGCTGTGTTCAGCAAACTGATCACCTTGTTTAAGTTCATCGAGTATTGCATCTCTGCGCCACACCCAACCTGCGAAAATACACAAGGCGAGTCCTAGTAACGGTTGGCTATACTCGGTAGTTAATGCGATAACAAAGCCGAACAAGGTTTCAAAATTTAAAATGATGATGCAGCTTAATACAAAGATGACCGATGCCATTAATAACACGGCCTTTTTACGTTGAAGACCTTTACTTTCTACCATAAACGCAACGGGAACTTCCAACATTGAAATTGAAGACGTGACGGCAGCAATCGCCATTAGCGCGAAAAAGGTAAAAGCAACGAAAAGACCTACGCTACCAATGGTATCAAACAGTGCTGGTAGTACTTTGAAAATCAGCGTGTCACCTTGGATTAACGCGCCTTCAGGTGTGAAGATTTCAACGCCGTTGTTTAATGCAACGTACATGGCCGGGATAATAAGCATACCCGCAATAACCGCAACACCGATATCGACAAGCGCTACCGACGCACCAATGCTAGGTAGATTTTCATTTTTACTTAAGTATGAACCATAAACCAGCATGGTACCCACACCTAAAGACATTGAGAAAAAGGCTTGTCCCATGGCGTTAATTAATAAGTCTGGGTCTAGAACGCGAGAGAAGTCAGGTACTAAATATGCTGACCAACCTTCTACGGCACCAGGCTGTAGGCTCACATAAACAATCAGTGCAAGAATGAGAATAACCAATGTAGGCATCAAACGCACCGACCACTTCTCAATGCCGGACTTTACACCTCCGACAACGATAAATGCAGTTAAGCCCATGAATAAGAAGCAGAAAATAATGTTACGCGTAACTGATGAAGTGAGTAGCCAGTCGCTAGCACTCGTAAATCCCACCATGCTTACGGCTGCATCGGCGAAATAAACCAGCATCCATCCGCCTACAATAGCGTAGAATGCAAGGATAAGTGACACGGTAACACAGCCCCAAATGCCCGTTAGCCTTCCGACGAAATTGCCTGATATTTTACCTAAAGCGTCAACCATATTCGAACGTGAACTACGACCGATTATAAGTTCTGCCATAAGTACGGGATAAGCGAGTACAAAAGCCAGCAGTAAGTATACGAGAACAAATGCTGCGCCACCGTTACTTGCTACCTTTGTAGGAAAGCCCCAAATATTACCTAGTCCTACTGCCGAGCCTGCCGCTGCTAGCACGAACCCTATTCGAGAGGAAAATTCGCCTCTGATAGCCATGTTATTTCCCTTTATTATTGTTTTAATAATTTATAGACACAAAAAAAGGGCTGGCCCTAGACCAGCCCTTTTTTCTAATCACTTAATTTCTTGTGATAGCGTAACGGCCTGTTTCGATCATATCGAAAGTAATATTGGCTGCCTCGTCCAAGAATGGATCTAATTCTTCCATATCTTCAGGTAGGTCGTCCAATGTTGTGACAGTTTCCATTCCCAATCGCTGTAAACGTTCGTTAGCACGAGCAAGCGACTTCTCTTCCGCCTCTTTCTTCTCGCCTTCACGTACAGATTTAACTAATGAGATGAAGTTCTTGTCTTTATTTTCCTTATATTCCTTTATGTCGTCTTGGATATAAGAAAACTCAGGATCTTGTAAAATACGTTTGTTGTGCTTCGCTGTTAAAACGTCAAGCGCAGCAGTACCGTCTGCAAACGTCGTATAGTTAGCGCGATTGATACTGTCCCATGGCAACGCATTTTCCGCTTGGCTCTCTCCCCATTCAGCTGGTTCAACCGCCGATGGATAAAGAATGTCAGGAATAACGCCTTTATGCTGTGTGCTGCCGCCGTCAATGCGATAGAACTTGGCGATAGTAAACTGAACACTACCTAATGGGTTGTCGTAAAGGTCATAAATTTTACCTAAACCGCGATGCTGCTGCACTGTCCCTTTCCCGAAGGTTTGTTCACCTACGATGAGAGCACGGTTGTAGTCTTGCATCGCTGCCGCAAAAATCTCTGAAGCAGACGCGCTATATCTGTCAACTAATACGGTTAACGGGCCATCGTAAGCCACTTCGCCATCTGTATCACGGTTAACGCTAACTTTGCTCTGACCGTATCGAATTTGAACCACCGGGCCTTTTTCAATAAATAAGCCTGTAAGTAACGTTGCTTCGGTTAGAGAACCACCGCCATTACCGCGCAAGTCTACGATAACGCCTTTAACGTTTTGCGCTTTCAAGCTTTCTATTTCTTTTGCAACATCCATACTAAGGTTGTTGTAAAAACTTGGAATGGTGATTACACCTAAAGGCTCACCCGCGTGAGGGCCAGTCTCTGGCACATATACTTCCGATTTGGCTGCGCGATCTTCTAACTTAATTTTATCGCGAGTAAGGCTAACTACCGACGTGGTTTTCGCGTCTGTGGCTCCTTTTTCAACCTGTAGACGAACAGTACTTCCTTTCGGGCCTTTAATTAACTCAACCACTTCGTCCAATCGCCAACCAATCACATCAACAAACTCTTCGTCGTCTTGTGCTACGCCAACAATTTTATCTTCTGGTTTTATTGCGCCAGACTCGTCTGCAGGACCGCCAGGTACAACGCTTTTGATTATCGTGTAATCATCTTCGCTTTGTAATACTGCACCAATACCTTCAAACGACAAGTTCATGTCCATTTGAAAACGTTCAGCGTTACGCGGAGATAAGTAACTGGTGTGAGCTTCAATTGTACGTGCGAATGCATTCATTGCAGTTTGAAAAACGTCTTCGCTCTTTGCTTGCTTAGTGCGCTTAATCGCTCGTGTATAGCGTTTGGTAAGAAGCTCTTTCGCTTCTTCCCACGTTTTGTCTGCAAGTATTAGATTCAACGCATCATATTTAACGCGTTGACGCCAAATCTCATCCAGCTCAGCTTTATTAGCTGGCCATTCAGCATCTTCTCTGTCGTAAAAGAACTTATCGCCTTCTTTTTCAAAGTCGAACGGCCCTTTCTCTAACAGCGCAAGTGCAAATTCATAACGCTCAATGCGTCGTTTTGCGCTTACGTTATACATATCATAGGCAACAGAGAGGTTGCCTTTACTCAGCGCATCATCAAACAATGTGCGGTATTTCTCAAAACCCACAACATCAGACAGCAATAATACTTGTTTATTGTGATCTAATGAATCGATGAAGCGCTGGTAAACTCTAGCTGAGAGTGCATCATCCAACGAAATTTCCTTGTAGTGCGCCCTGGTAAAGAGTGCGCTTACTCGCTTAGCTGCAACACTGTGTTGAGATTCCTGTTGTAAAATGGGAAGCTCGTCTACCTCTGGTGTTGACGTAACTGCGCCTGCTCCTACCCCAACGGTAAGAAAAGCACTGGCGATGGAAATTCGAAGGATGTCTCTCATATTTTACGACCTCTTGGAGCGTGCCAAACGTAAAGCGTCTGCGTTTACTTTAACTACCATGCCTGAGTCTAATTGAACGTGAATGCCATCTTTAGCTACTTCGGTAATTACTGCAGGCATAGGTGCTTTACCTAATTTAACGGTAACTTGCGTACCTTGCTGTAAATCGCTATCTGTCAATTTCGCAGGTGGTGTATTGTTTGGTCTGTTATTTTTCGGTTTAGTTCCGCGCTTAGTATCAGCATGGTCCGAATTTGCAGATTTTTCACCTTTTGGACGATTAAATTGACGTTTATCTTTTCGCTTAGGCTGCTGAGCTAGCTTAGCTTTGCGCTTTTCAGCTGCTTTTGCTTTGCTTTCTTCTAACTGCTGCTGCGCATGATCAGCGTGTTCTTTTTCAATTGCATCGCCTTCAACGCCGTCTAAATCTACACGGTTTGCACCTTCTTTGATGCTATGAAGATAGCGCCAGCTGTTGGTGTAATGTCGTAGTGTAGAACGAAGTAAGGTTTTGCTAACGCGTTCCTCTTCTTCTAAACGTGTGGCAAGATCTTGAAAAATACCGATCTTAAGTGGGCGGGCCTCGCCTTCAATGCTAAAACATTTCGGAAAGGTCTCTGCAAGGAAAGCTATCACTTCCTTACTGTTGGTAAACTTCTCTGGTGATTCCATTAACTTTCTAAATTATTCAGGAGATTTCATCGTTACTTGCATCATCCCAAGTTGCCAGCGTGTGGTCAACCCAATCAAGCAATTCGTCGTCATCTATTTCTAATAAATGCTTATCTTGTTGCCAAGATTCCCATGCGTAGTGCAAAATTTGCTCTAAACGCTGTGTTTCAATATCTTCTTCTGCATTGTCGTACACCGCATGTAAGATGAAATTTAAACGTTCAGATGCCTCATCTGGGTCATCATGAAAGTCTTCCATGTCCTCATACGTGGATAAAACAACGTGAATATCAACACTGGATTTCATAATTATTTCTGCGAATCCATAAGAATTTGAGCAATTTCAACGAGCCCTTTTTCGTCTTCTTCGGTAAAACGTTCAAAAACAGGGCTGTCGATATCAAGTACGCCAACTAGCACATCGTTTAGCACTAGTGGAACAACAATCTCAGAGTTTGACGCAGCATCACAGGCAATGTGTCCTTCGAACTGATGAACGTCTGCTATACGCTGAACGGTTCTGGTAATTGCACTCGTTCCACAAACGCCTTTTCCAAGTGGAATGCGGATACATGCTGGTTGCCCTTGAAATGGACCAAGTACCAGCTGTTCTTCTTTATACAAATAAAAACCTGCCCAATTTACCTCTTCGAGGCTATTAAAAAGCAGCGCACTTATATTTGCCATGTTAGCGATAAGATCGTGCTCGCCAGAAACCAAGCTCTTTGCTTGGTTTATTAACTGACCGTACTGTTGTTCTTTCAAACGAATTTCCTGCTATTGAACAATGTTAAAAGACACATTAACACGCGCTTCTATGCGCTCTTGGCCAGGTAAAGACATAGACATGTCTTTGGCAAAATCTTCTACGCGCATTACTGGAATCGGCATATTGCCACCAGATTCTGAGATTGCAACAACTTCACCTACTTCAATCTCTAATTCTTTGGCTAATAACTGTGCACGTTGCTTTGCGTCTTTTACCGCAGAAATAAGTGCTTTTTGATAGGCATCGCCTTCACCAACTGAAATAAAGTTGAATTGTTGTATGCGATCAACACCTCGTTTAAGCACGCCATCTAATACTTTGTCATAAGTTTCAAGGTCAGTAGATGTGACGGTGATATCTCGTGACAACGTGAAACCTTCTTGCTGACGGCCTTGAGGCGTATTGATATAGCGAGGTTGTAAGCGTACTTGCATACTCTGAATGTGCTTTTCATTTATGCCTTGATTAAGCAAGAACTTAACAATAGAGCGCAGGTCCGAATCAAGCTGAGTGTTCAGTTTACCTACTGTATTACCTTCTTCTTCAACAACGAGTGTGACTGAATATGCGTTTGGTGTCACTTCTACCGCTCCTACGCCTTGCACATTTATCACCGCTTCTTGTGCGGCCTGTGCAGAAACCATAGGTGCAGATAAGGCAATAAATGATGATGCTAACAATGCTTTTTTAACTACACTTTTAGCTGTCGAATAAGTATTGGTACGCGTGATCATTTTCATAGAGATTCCTTTTTTATGGTGCCTTTTAATTACGTTACCGAAAGGATAAATGTTTAAAACTGAATAGTTTATGAATATACGCAACAAAAGAAATCTTAGCACTGAACTGAAAATAGAAGAGATATAACTTCGCCGAGATGTGCTTTTTATGAGGCAAGACCCAAAAATGGATAAACAATACCAGTCAACTTGATGTTGAACCACTATACCTGCGGTAGCGCGCCGCGATTACGAACATTTTAAATCTCGCTGAGTGGGTAATGATCTATGCGGACTGGTATCAAAGCGCGATGTAAAATTGGTTTTATATGCTAAATGGTTAAAAGCCAACCGTTCAGCTAAGCATCTCGCTGAACGTGTTGACCGAAAAGATTAAAAGGCTCTAGGCTTTTTACTTAAGCACAGTGCGCAACGCTGCAAGGCAGTGATCGATATTACGGGGTTTACATGCGTATCCCATAAGACCGATTCGCCATACTTTACCGGCATGCTCGCCTAAACCGGCGCCTATTTCTAAATTGAAATCTTCAAGCAATTGCTTGCGAACGGCAGCATCGTCTACCCCGTCTGGAATTTTAACTACATTTAATTGAGGCAAACGATAAGCACTGTCGACCGTTAGCTCTAACCTAAGTTCACTTAGACCCTGCGCAAGTTTTTCATGACCCAATGCATGACGCTGCCATGCATTTTCTAAGCCTTCTTCCTTTAAAATCAGAAGTGCTTCGTACATAGCGTACATACTGTTGACAGGTGCGGTATGATGGTAGGCACGCTTGGCGCCCTGCCCCCAATAACCAACAATTAAGTTCATATCTAGAAACCAGCTTTGCACTTTCGTTTTTCGGTTTTGAATAACGTTAACTGCTCTTTCACTAAATGAAACAGGAGAGATACCCGGCACGCAACTCAAGCACTTCTGTGAACCTGAATAAATAGCGTCAATGCTCCAACCGTCAACATCTAACTCGATACCTCCAAGAGAGGTAACTGCATCAACAATGCTAAGACAATCATACTTTTTAGCCAGTTCACAAAGCGCTTTGGCTTCATTGCGTACGCCCGTAGATGTTTCGGCGTGCACAAAAGCAAGGATCTTAATATCCGGATTGGCTTTAAGGGTGTCTTCTACCACATTAAGGTCAGTTTGCTCGCCCCATGTATTGTTGACGGTAATAGCCTCACCACCACAACGCTCTACGTTTTCGACCATTCGATTGCCAAATACGCCGTTAATACACACGAGTACCTTATCGCCTGGTTCTACAAGATTAACAAAACATGCCTCCATTCCTGCTGAGCCCGGAGCAGAAATAGGCATAGTAAGTGCGTTCTCCGTTTTAAACGCATACTGTAAAAGCTGTTTGGTTTGGTCCATTAACTCAATGAATAATGGATCGAGATGACCCAGGGTGGGTCTCGCCATGGCGTTTAGAATTCTGGGGTTAACATCGGATGGTCCTGGACCCATCAAAGTCCGTTCAGGGGGAATAAAAGTAGAAAATGATTGCATAATCCATCCTCGTATTAATGTAAGAGTCTGTTTTTAGAGTCAGTATCACGCATATTTAGCATGAACGTTGACGTCATACTACAAGGATAATGGCATGGTACAACTGTCTGTTTTCAACATAACTCACATGAATGGAAGTATGTCTATTTATTTAACAAGAGTATACATTAACCACGCTTCATCACGTGGATAAAATGCGTGCGACATGTGGATATAAACTGTATATCTTTTTACTTAAAAAACATCACATCCGACCAGTATGTAGTCCATTGATTACTAACGTATAAGTTCTACAATTTGATTGACGTTGAGAGTGTAAGATAAAATTCACGCAAAAATCGTTTATAATTTAAACAAATGTATTCTATACTCATTGTCTGTTTAAAAGATTTTATTTAAACTCTCCCGTGTAAAAGTTAGCGCACGGCTCAGCAATGAGCCATTCCCCTAGGCCCGGAACGTTTGTTCTGGGCATTTTTTATGGGGATTCAAAATATCGCGAACAGCCTAGTCTTAAATTTCAGCTATCAACAGGCTGTAATGATGACTTATATGTTTTGGCGTTATCCACATAATGTTCAGCGGACGCTTTTAGTTTGGGCTCGATCTTCTCATCAAATGTTCTAATGACTTTACCAGGTGCTCCAACTACTAAACTGTAATCTGGAATTTCCATGTTTTCCGTTATCAAAGCGTTAGCGCCAATGATGCAGTACTTTCCAATTTTTGCACCGTTTAATACGACAGCATTAATTCCTATCAAGGAATAATCACCAATCTCGCAGCCGTGAAGCATGACTTTATGTCCTACTGTTACCCCTTCACCTAGCACTAAAGGAATACCTGCATCGGTGTGTAATACGCTGCCATCTTGGATATTCGTATTTTCACCAACGGTTATCTTGTCCATATCGCCGCGTATAACCGCATTAAACCAAACGCTTGAACCCACTTTGAGTTCAACATTGCCAATAACGTGTGCGCCTGGCGCTATAAACGTACTTTCATCAACCAGCGGTGAAGTAGAACCTAATTTGTAGCGCATTATCCTCTCCCTATTCGTCTACTTTTCTCATTAATCCTTCTTGCATGGTTGACGCGACAAGTTCACCATTTTGGTTAAATATTTGTCCGCGTACCAAACCTCTAGAGCCTCCGCTAAAAGGACTTTCCATTGCATACAATAACCATTCGTTCATATTGATTGGGCGGTGGAACCACATAGCATGGTCTATCGTTGCGATTCGAAGTGATTTATCGGTTACCGCAACACCGTGCGGTTGAAGCGACGTACTGAGGAAATGATAATCTGACGCGTAAGCAAGCGCAGCTTGATGAACAGTCTGTGATGCATTCATTGTGTCTCTCGCTTTTAACCAGATATAACGCGTCGGTTCGCGTTTCGCTGACTGGTAAGAGTTAGCTGCATCTACAGTGCGAATATCTACAGGTTTATGATAGCTCAACGCTTCTTGCATAGGCCGTGCAATTTTATTGAAGTTAGCTTCATAGAATTCAATGTCAGACTGCACATCTTCCGGCGCAGGCACATCTGGCATTGTTGGGTTTTGATGCTCCATGCCATCTTGAGGAACCTGAAAAGACGCTGTCATGTAGAAAATATTTCTACCATCCTGAATGGCTTTAACCCGTCTAGCAGAGAAACTTCTGCCGTCTCGCACTACTTCAACATCGTAAACTACAGGTTTTTTAGCATCGCCTGGCCGCAAAAAATAAGTGTGGAATGAGTGTGCAACTCTACCAGCCTCCACTGTTTCGTATGCAGCTGCTAACGCTTGCCCCAAAACTTGTCCACCAAACAAGGCGCGGAAGCCTAAATCCCAGCTTTGACCTCGATAGATGCCAGCTTCCACTGTTTCGAGTTCAAAAAGTGACGATAGTTTAATCTCAGACATGTTGTACTTTCTCTTCAATTACTGCTTTTGGGTTTCGCGGGTAGTACTTTTCAGGCAATTTTGCTTTATGCTCGAAAAAGCGCGTATCTTTATAGGGTAACTTCATAAACCCTGAAATGCCTAGCCCTTTTATTTTGGGAATTTGCTGAACGAGTTGCGCTAATAATGCGTGGAAGCGCTCTTCTTGGCTGTGGTCAAGCAACGTGTAATAGTTGTGAATTTTCAAATGCCGCGGTAATGCTTCAAATATAATACAACCAGTGTGATGTATTGTGTTAAGTTGAACGATGGTATCGATAATCTCCTGAGGCAGCTTTAATAGTTCATCTGGATCATCGCCATCTTCGAAATATGAGTGAGTACGGCTTTCATCCTTTTGTGCAGAAACCCGTGATAGTTCGTAGGGAATAAACATGGCGCCGGCAGGTTTAAAGTCTTCATCTTCACTTTCGCGTTCAATGTGCAGCGTGTTTTTGGCGTTGAACATACAACATTTGAACACCGCGGGCTTGTGAATAGCCCTTGCTAAATTAATGACATTATTCACTGCTAAATCAAACGCTGCTTTCATTGATTCATCATATAAGTTCAAGCTTGAATCGACATATATACCTTCTGGCTCCCAGCGCACAGCCATACCGCCAACTACAGGGTAACGGCCTAGTCTGCTTATTGCAGAAATAAATGCTTTTTCGGTATCCCCCATGCCCTGTAAATAGTTTTTGTAGTAGCGGTCAAATTGCGCATCGTCTATATAACGAAGTTCCTCTACGTCTTTTTCATCTAATGAGTCAGACAGTCTAGCCTGTTGGCGTAGGTAAGATTTTCGAGAGCTGTAAACAACGGTTTCAATATCAGCACGGTTCTGAGCGTGGGCCAGCCACGTAGGTATTAGCGGAGTGTACTGCGGTGGCTTGTCTTGTGTGAAAACCATATTCTTCAAAACGTGGAGATGATTAAACAGGTAATCTCCGCCCTGCCTTCTCTTTTCTGGATCTTCACTGAGCATGTGCTCAAGGATATTAGCAAGCATTTTGGGAAGACCAAGGGATGAAGGTGTAATAACCTTGCTTCCGTAACGACATGATTGCCCTGATGCCAATGCATATAATGTACTCGCCAGGCCTTGTTCATCAAAGCGAGGGCTGGAGAGTGCGCCATTAAGCTGCTCCTCGCCAATAAAATAAACATCGCCAAGTCGAGCATTAGTTTGATGCAGTTCACCCGACATTAAGTCCATGACATTGTTACCCACATATTGCCCAGTAATGTCAGTCTGTGCGAACACTGAAGAGCCCCAATCAATCAATCCAACCGATTCATTTTCGGCATCCCAAACCAGATTCGAGGGTTTTATATCTCCGTGAACAATGGGTTTAATTTCTCCATTTTCACTGTATTGGCGAAAACTGGATAAAAGTTCGCCGACCTGAACTGCAATTTTGACGATAATACGGGGCGAAAGTGGGCCTGTTTTCAAGCTGACTTTTTCTAGGTCTTCGCCAGGTGCGCGCCCCATAACTAAGATGGATTGTTTGCATATTTGTTGATATTCAATAAACCGCGGTACAAACTCATGATTAACGTGAGAAAGCATAAAAGCTTCCTCTTCTAGTCTATCTTGCACATGCTGCGGCAACGTTATTCGCGAAAACTTAAATACCCGTGATTCACCGCTTGGCGCGTTCCCTGCAAACGCAAACCCAAAGGCTCCTTTCCCTAAAAGTTCGATGTCACTGTACCCCAACCCTTCTAACTGCGAGATACAAAGGTTTACCCAGTCTTTTAGTTTTTTCGCATCCGCATGAGATAGCAGATATATCGACTGCTCATCGGGTATATAGAAATGTTTTAGGCCTTTGAGTTGCGACATGTTTTTTACTTCACGCTTTTAGTGACTTTTTGAAACAGATTAATCAGCAACAATACGCTTACCATTGTTAAACTGCACAGCAATCAATTATCTTCGTTTATCCAGGTAACATGCGCTGTAGCGTGATAACCTGCTTCATTTTCACCTAGCATACCAACAACGCTTTCTAACGCGCTTTTTAAATTAGTATCTAGCTGCCAAGGCGGGTTCAAAACGAATACGCCCGAACCATACATTCCGGCATCAGCGGTATTTTCTTCCACGCATATTTCTGCTTTAAAACAGGGTTTACCCATTGCTGCAAGCTTTTCACACATAGCTTCACTTGCACCACTTTTGGCGCCAGCTCTCTCTGAAAGTAGTGGATACCACACTACGATTTGTGCCTGCTGCCAGCGTTTGAATACCTGCTCCACACCTTTAACAAGGTCGTTATATTCATTCGCGCGCTCGTAAGGGGGGTCGATTAAAATAGCACCGCGATTGGGTTTAGGTGGCGTAAGTGCACGAAGCCCTTCGTACCCGTCGCGTTTATGGACGTGGCTATTACGGGTACGTAAACGGGATACATTGCTGTCTAATTTATCGAATTCCGCAGGGTGAAGTTCCATTAGGTGTAAATTATCACCATCCCTTTTCGCTTTTGCGCTTATTGCCGGTGAGCCCGGATACTGCTGCTGCGCGAAAAAAGGTTCACACAACGATAGATAGTCGGCCAACAAGCTCGACAAGTCCTGAGCGCATTTGTCATCTGAAAGTAAACGAGAAATACCTGTCTCGTATTCTTTATTTTTTGACGACATGGCGTCGGTTAGATCGTACGTGCCTGCGCCTGCGTGTGTGTCGAAAAGGGTGAAAGGTTTATCTTTTTTCTTTAATGCGTTGATAACGCCAATCCAACAAAGATGTTTGATGACATCAGCGTGGTTGCCCGCATGAAAGGCGTGTTGATAACTAAGCACAAAACCTCAGTAAAATTCTTGTTTGTTTATATTGCGATATCATAACGCCATCGCGCTTTGAGGTATACAAAACAAAAAAAGGGCCAATAGTTTTTCTATTGGCCCTTTTAAAATATTGCTACTGCAAATCAAATTGCTTTGAATGATATCACTTAAGGTGCATCAACATTTTTTCTGGCTGAGTTAGGTAACTCATCCATAGATTATTGAATCGCACCATAGTCGCACCATCAATAATACGGTGATCGCCGGACCAATTAACCGCCATGATATTTTGCGCGCTAACGTTACCTTCATCGTCAAAGCGCGGAAGTTTCTGCGTTTTACCGAGAGCAACAATGGCTGCTTCTGGCTTATTGATTACTGGCGTTGCGGTAATACCACCTATAGCACCAATATTAGAGATACTAATCGTACCGCCTTTAAGGTGCTCGCCAGCCACGCGCCCTGCTCTGGCTTGCTCGATAATATCCTGCATCTGAACAGCAATATCTAAAAGCGAGAGGTCTTGAACGCGCTTAATATTCGGTACAAGCAAACCAATTTTAGAGTCTACTGCAAAACCAATATTGTGGTCTGCGAAGTAGCTTATTTCAGTGGCGTCTTCGTTAAGCTGACTGTTAATCACAGGGAATTCATTAAGTGCCAACGACATTGCTTTAACGAAAAACGGCATAAAGCTGAGTTTTACGTTCTTCGCTTCAAATTCAGGTTTAAGCAGCTTGCGTAGCGACATCAGGTTGTCCATTACTAACTCGTCACTGACTGTGAAGTGTGGGATAGTATAGACTGAAGCCGACATTTGCTTCGCCATAGCTGCCTGAATACCGCGTACTTTTTCTGTTCTAACGCTGCCTTTAAGCACAGTGCTTGTGCTATTCAAATCACCTTTTTCTGCGGTAGATGAGCTTGGCGCAGAAGATGATGTATTTTGAGACGACGTGTCAACATTCGAATGTTGTAGATTCAACACGTCAGACTTAAGGATCCGCCCCTTTTTACCCGAACCTTCCACAGAAGAAAGGTCGATATTCTTTTCTCTTGCAACACGTCTTACCGCGGGGCTAGCCAACACCTTACCTTCTATAGCAATAGGTGGCTCGTATTCGCCGTCGCTGAACTTTGAAGGAGCAATTTGCGCTGATTGCTGACTTGAACCGTTTGTTTGCGTGTTCACTGAACTTTGAGATGCAACGCTTGAAGCGCTGTTGTTTGCTGACGGTGATTCGTCATTAGTACCGCTAGTAGTTGTGACTTCACCGGCAACTTCTAACGCAAACAATGCACTATGCACTTTCGCTATATCGCCTTGCGCGTAATAAAGACGATGCACTGTGCCCGCGTTTTTAGCAGGTATTTCTACCACCGCTTTATCGGTCATCACTTCTACAACGGCTTGATCTTCTTCAATTTCATCGCCTTCAGCCACGTTCCATTTCACAATTTCGCACTCGACAATACCTTCACCAATATCTGGCAAAATAAAGTCTTCGATGTGCTTGCCGTTTGAAGCGCCTGAAGAAGCACTATCATTCGCTGTCGCTGTTTCAGACGCATTGTCTTTTACTTCCGCTTGCGCGTCTTCATGTGTATCTGAGTTAGCGTCGCCATCATCTGGCGTCATAGAGAATAATGGTGCGTGCACTTTAGCAATATCGCCTACCGCGTAATGCAGTTTATTAACCACACCCGCATGCATTGCAGGAATTTGCACGGTAGCCTTGTCGGTCATTACTTCCGCGACAGGTTGATCTTCTTCTATATGCTCACCTTCAGAAACTAACCATTCCAGAAGTTCGCATTCAACTATACCTTCACCAATGTCCGGTAAGATAAATTCAATTGTCATTTCATCGTCCCCCGGCTTAGTAGTGAAGCGTACGTTTTATGGCTTCGTACGTCTTTGTTTCATCTGGCATATATTCTTTTTCGTGCGCCAAAGGATACGGCGTGTCTAAACCACACACTCTTGCAATAGGCGCTTCAAGATATAAGAAACAACGTTCCTGAATGCTCGCTGCGATTTCACTCGCAAAGCCACCCGTTAGCGGTGCTTCGTGGTTTATCAGTAAGCGACCTGTTTTCATTACAGATTGCATAACCGTTTCAACGTCCCACGGTAATATACTGCGCAAATCAATGATTTCACATGACACACCATCTTCAAGAGCCATTTCTGCGGCTTTTTGCAGAATTTCTATTTGTGCGCCCCACCCTAGTAACGTGATATCGCTACCTTCTTGAACAATATCTGCCTTACCTAACGGTAGTTCGTAATCTTCTTCAGGCACTTCCGATACAGAAGCGCGGTAAAGACGTTTAGGCTCCATAAACAATACGGGGTTTTTATCTCGAATTGACGCAAGCAACAAACCTTTCGCCTGATATGGGTCACGAGGGATAACAATCTTTAACCCTGGGCAGTGAGCGAAGAATGCCTCTGGTGATTGACTGTGGTAGTGGCCGCCTGCGATACCGCCACCATAAGGTGTACGAATTGTTAGCGTACCAACATCGAACTGACCGCCTGAACGGTAGCGCCATTTAGCCGTCTCATTCACAATTTGATCGAATGCAGGGAAAATGTAATCACCAAATTGAATTTCAGCAACAGGTACAGAGCCTTGTGAGGCCAAGCCGTTCGCGAAGCCAATAATGCCTTGTTCAGTAAGCGGCGTGTTAAAGCAACGCGCCTTACCAAATTTTTCTTGAAGGTGACTGGTTGCACGGAACACACCACCAAAATGGCCCACGTCTTCACCAAAGACCATTACTTTTTCATCTTCGGTCATGGCTGTGATGAGTGCATTATTAATTGCTTGAAGTAGATTCATCTTAGCCATTACTTTACTCTCCCTGCTGTTTTAGGGTACATCTTCGGGTACTTCTTAATATGCGCTTTCAATTCACTGAGCTGTTCTTTTAAGTGCCAAGGTGCTGTGTCGTATACATCTTCGACAATGTCTTCAATGGCACATACGTCAGTCTTTTCACAACTCTTCATTGCTGCTAAAACGTCTTGTCTTGCTTTATCGACGCGCTTTTGGTTCTCAGCCTCGTCAAACCAGCCTTTGCTTTCTAACCATTTCGCCATACGAGCGATAGGGTCTTTTGCACGCCACTTATCTTCTTCTTCACGAGAGCGATAGCCTGTTGGGTCGTCTGACGTGGAGTGCGCCGCTAAGCGATAAGTCATGGCTTCAATAAGTACAGGACACTTTTCTTCAATGGCGATACGACGGGCTTCTTTAGTAGCTGCATAAATGGCTAACACATCGTTACCATCAACACGGATAGTTTTAATACCGTAACCTAAGCCACGAGAAGCAATGCCGTCACCCGCGAATTGCTCTTCTGCTGGTGTTGAAATGGCGTAGCCATTATTACGGCAAAAGAAGATAACTGGGCAGTTTAAAACAGCGGCCATATTTAACCCTGCGTGGAAGTCTCCTTCAGACGCTGCACCTTCACCGAAGTAACAGATAGTAACCACATCTTTACCCGACATTTTTTGGCCATAGGCGTAACCAGATGCTTGAGGGATCTGTGTGCCTAGTGGAGAAGATATCGTCATGAAGTTAAGTGGCTTGTCACCATAATGGATAGGCATTTGACGTCCTTTGTTAGGGTCGTCTTTATTGCTAAACATTTGGTTCATAAACTGTTCTGTGGTGTATCCGCGGTATGCTAATGCGCCTTGCTCGCGGTACTGAGACATGATCATGTCGTCATCTGAGAGTGCTGCAGCACTTGCAACTGAAGCCGCCTCTTCACCTGTGCTGGCCAAGTAAAAACTAATACGACCTTGGCGCTGTGCACCCACCATACGTTCATCCAATACTCTAATGTAATGCATGGTATTAAATATTTTTAATGCTTCTTCTTTGCTGAGGTCAGGTTCAACTGCTTTTTCAATGAGTTCACCTTCGGCAGAAAGGATTTGCAGCATTGGGATATCAACAACCCCTTTAGTAATAATTTCGACCTTATTTGTTGTTTTTACTTCGGCCAAATGATTTCTGTCTTTCACGTTTGTTCCCCTTAAATATGAGGGTTAATAGCGACTTATAGTGATAACAATATGCTAGTTGAGAAATTGCAGGAGCGTCCTACTTATTCATTGGCATTTTTTCAAATGGGTGAAATAGACATACTCAATTAGTCTAAATGAAAAGGATATTCGTCCTAAAAACGTAAACCCCATGTAAAAAATATGAAAACCGAGTAGGACAATCATTTCTCATTCACATCCAGTAATAGAGTTTCTAGCGTTTTAAAAGCTTATTTATCCAATAATCTACTGTTTAGAACTTCAATGAAAAAAGGGAGTTATCTATGCAACGACTAATCGTCGTTAAATGTAACAAAATGTGTAAATTGTGTATTGCAGAAACACACGTTACAAAAAGAAAAAAAGTGTGCTAGTAATAAATAGTCACAGCGATAAGTTGCGTTTTAAAAAAGGCGAATGACCTTTTAAGCAAACAAAAAAATCGTTGGGCTCCAGGGAACTATTCACACGAGAATAATTATGAAAAAAACAATCCTTAGTACGGTTATTGCTACCGCATTAGCAGGCTCAGCCTTTGGTGCACTAGCAATATCAAATCAATTATCTGGCCACAGCGTTGAACAACGTAACGCCATCGAAGCATCCTTCGACAAAAAGAATATTCTTGCAAATGCAATCCAAGCGGATAGTGATAGCGTACGTGTTATCGTACAACTTACTGACGTGCCTATGGCGCAATTCAGCGCAGTAAATCCAAGTGTAAGCAGCATGGCTGCCCACAAAGGTCAAAAGGTAAATTTCAAGTCAAATGCAGCGAAGGAATATCAATCTTTCCTTGAAGCTCAACAGCAATCGGTTATCCAGTCTATCAAGTCATTCGATAAGTCATTCAAAGCTGACATGTCTTACACAGCAGCATTTAATGGTTTTGCGGGTATCGTTTCAAAGAGTGCACTTGATAAGCTTTCCAGCCTTTCGACAGTAAAAGCGGTATACCCAGACTTAGTACACCATGCCCAAATGGACGCGAGTTTGGATCTGATCGGTGCAGTTCAAACGTGGGAACAGTTCGGCGGGAAGGAAAGCGCCGGTGCAGGCGTGAAAGTGGCGATCATCGATAGTGGTATTCGTCCAGAAAACCCTTTATTCAGTGGTGAAAATTTTACAGCACCTGATGCTGCGACACTTCCTACTGACGACTACTGTTCAGAAGTTCCTGATTTTTGTAACAATAAACTAATTGTTGCTCGCGCAGCAGACATCGTAGAAGGCTTCTCTGTTGTTGAAGAAGAATACGAGAGCCCGCTAGGATTCAATGGACACGGTACGCACGTAGCAGGTACCGCAGTAGGTAATTACGGAGTAATGGCAGAGCGCGATGGTGCAGAAGCTGAAATCTCTGGTGTTGCGCCAGCTGCTTATCTAATGGTTTACAAAGGTTTGTATGCCACACCAGCTAACCCTGCTTCTTCTAGCGGTGCTTCTTCAATGCTGCTTTCTATGCTTGAAGCTGCGCTTACAGATGGTGCTGACATTGTAAATAACTCGTGGGGTGGCGGTGCAGGTGGAAACCCTAACGGCTCAGTATATGAAGACGTACTTGAAGCCATGCACGATGCGGGCGTTGTTACCGTTTTTGCAGCGGGTAACGATGGTCCGGGTGCTGGCACTATTGGCTGTCCTGGTTGTTCAGAAGACGTAATAACGGTCGCAAATACAACAACGGGTCGTTTGTTCGCAAACGAGGTGACCGTTGAAGGCGACACCACTTTAGGTTCTATTCCGGCACTTTACTCAGTGGGCAACCCTGCCATTGTATTTGATAGCCCAATTACTGCACCTGTTGTTTATGCAGGCGAAGTAGATGCGGCAAACGTAGAAGGTTGTGATGCATTTGCTGCGGGCGCGTTCGATGGTGCAATTGCGCTTATCAGCCGTGGTACGTGTGGTTTCGTGACTAAAATTGAAAACGCAGAGGCTGCGGGAGCAACAGCTGTTCTTATTCATAACGTTGATGGACGCGGTGAAGCGCCAATATTAATGGGCGGCTTAAGTGAAGCTCAAACAATTCCATCACTTATGCTTCCTGCTACACCAGGTTTAGCGCTTGCTAACCTAGCTGAAACTACTGATGAGTCGCTAAATGTAACTATCGGTAGCGATATTGTTCGCGTTGTTTCAGATAGCCTTGCTGACATCATGAATGAAAGCAGCTCTCGCGGTCCTAACGGCGACCCGACGTTCCTTAAGCCTAATATTGCTGCTCCTGGTACTCGCATCTTCTCTGGCGAATCACCGGATGCACCAGGACACGAAGACCAGAACTTCTCGTTCAAGAACGGTACTTCAATGGCATCGCCACACGTAGCTGGTGCAGCTGCACTTCTTAAGCAAATGCATCCTGATTGGACTGCACAGCAGATAAAGAGTGCGCTTGTTACTTCTTCAATTCGCGATATTTTGAAAGAAGATGCGTCTACCGCAGCAGACAACTTTGACATGGGTGCAGGTCGTTTAGATCTTCCTCGTGCAACATCTGTTGAACTAACATACAGCGACCTAAGCCTTGTTTCATCTGAGTGTTATATCACGTGCGAAATGTCTATCACTGTGACTAATACAAGCGACGCTGATGTGACAGTAGACGCGACCACAATGTTTGATGATGATAATATTGTTGCTACGGTTACGCCTGCAATGGCAAGCCTACCTGCTGGTGCATCTGCACAAATCATGGTTTCGGTAGATGTATCATTGGCAGGTTCTGGCGAATGGTTATTCGGTGGTATCAACTGGGCGGACACTAACGATGAAACCACTGATTATTTCATACCTGTTGCTATTTACCCGATCAATACCGATGAACCTGAATTATTTAACAGCTCAGTAAGCAACACGTTTGCAGCTGAAAATGAAACAGTAGTTACGTCGGCATCGGTTACAAACTCAGGTGTAACAGGCCTAATTGGTGTAACTTCGACAGTTGATGAAAAGTACGATATCGACGTTTCTAGTATTTCAGCGGTCAAGAATGGCAACCAAGAGCCTGTGACCTACGATGCAGAAAAACGTGAAGTGCGCTGGGAAGGTGCTCTTAACACAGCGACGCTTGAGCTAGTTGAAACGGCTGCGCCATTTGGGTACTTGCCAATGAGAAATCTACCTTTTGTGGTAGACCCTATCGTATGTAGTGAAACCTGTGACGATGCAGCAATAACGGTAGAGTCATTCATTGACATAGAGTACATGGGACAGACCTACACAAACGTCCAAGTATCTTCTAACGGTTTTATCTCGCTAGGTACATCATCTGGTCAAGTGACTGAGTATCGTCCACAATCACTTCCAGGTGCGTCTGAGCCAAACAATGTTATAGCACCTTACTGGACAGATCTCGATCTAGATGGTACTGCTGATGACGATACTGGCACAGGTACAATGTATGCGGCGACGCTTAACACCAGTACTAACCAGTTCTTTGTTGTTGAGTGGGAAAACGCGATGCTGTGGGGCGACACTGGTTCTAGTGTAAACTTCCAGATATGGTACGACCGCAACGCTGCCTCATTTTCATTTGCTTATGGCCCAATGAGCCCTAATGGCACACCTACTGTTGTAGGCTTCGAAAATGCGTCAGGTACAGTTGGTTATACCCACGCTGCACAGTTATCTACTGGTATTGTAGGTTCTCTTCCAGTTGAGGGTGATGAGTTTGGTATCGTTACCATCCCTGGCGATCAGATTACCGTTAGCTACAGCGGTTCAGTTAAGCCATCAGGCGAACTAATGGATGATGTGCTTTCTGTTGATGAAGACGCCTCTATCACAGCGAACATCTTGGCTAACGAGATGGAAGATATGATTTTCAATACGTTTGAGATGGAATCACTGTCAGGTGACTTCAGAACTTATACGCCTATTGAAGTTGATAGAGAAGAGCTAGACCCATCAACGCTAGAAGTGGTTGCTGAAGCGCAAAACGGTACTGTAGCAATTAATGATGACGGTACGATAACTTATACACCTAATGCAGACTTCTTCGGTGAAGATTCGTTTACTTACACTGTGCGTGTAATGGGTACTACCACGGAAGAAGGTGAAGAAGTACTTGGTGAAGCTATCGGTGAAGGCACAGTAACTGTAGCGGTTGCAGGTGTGCAAGATGCTCCAGTTATTTCAATATCTGCTCCAACTAGCGTTGATGAAGGTCAGTCTTACACTGTAACTGCTTCTGCAACTGACGCAGACGGAGACGATGTGACTATCACCATTAACGGTGTAGAGCGCACTTCGTTCACTGATACAGCGCCTAGTAACGAACAGTCTAACCGTGTAACGGTTCAAGTAACGGCTTCAGATGGTATTGAAACTACTACAGAAAGCGTGACTATTCGCGTTAACGATAAGTCTGGTGGTTCAATGGGCTGGATTGCATTGCTTCTTGCTCCAGCAGTTTACCTACGTAGACGCATGAAACGTTCATAACGTTTTTTGATAAGAGAAAAAAGGCCGCAATTGCGGCCTTTTTTAATCGTCTTGAGAAAGTTGCTGTAAGTGCTGAGACATTCGCTTACTGGGTTGTACGCCAAGTTCTCTAAACTTTTCTATTTGCCTTACCAAGTTCCCTCTTCCACTGGTTAACTTATTCATTGCTTGTTCGTAGTTTGCGTGAGCGATATCCATCGACTTACCTACTTTTTCCATATCCGTCACAAACCCAACGAACTTGTCATAAAGCTTTGCTGCTTGTTCCGCAATAAGCTGTGCGTTTTGATTTTGGTACTCATACTGCCAAATGTTATTAATAGTACGCAGTGCAACCAGTAAATTAGTTGGGCTAACCAACATGATATTGTGATTAAGTGCCATTGTGACTAAATCTGGTTCTTCTTCGACAGCAATCAGAAATGCAGGCTCAATGGGAATGAAAAGTAACACATAATCCAGTGTCTTTATGCCTTTAAGCGTTTGGTAGTCCTTCGCGCCTAAGCCTTTGATGTGCCCTTTTATAGACGCCACATGTTGACTTAAAAATTGCGCTTTCTCAGCTTCATCATCACAGTTGTAATACCTTTCATAGGCCGCCAAACTTACTTTTGAATCTATGATCACATCTTTATCATTTGGCAAATGCACCACGACATCTGGTTGAAATCGCTTGCCGTGCTCTGATGTTGCTGACATTTGTGATTCAAATTCATGACCCTCGCGTAAACCAGATTCTTTGAGTATCCGCTCAAGCACTACTTCGCCCCAGTTTCCTTGCTTTTTATTGTCACCTTTTAGTGCATTGGTCAGCGCTGCAGCTTCTTCCGTAATTTTCTGGTTGAGAGCCTTTAAACTTAGAATCTCTGTTTTAAGTGAGGCTCGCTCCTGCCCCTCACGTATATGTTGTTCTGAGATTTGACGTTTAAAACCATCTAACTCGTTTTTGAATGGCGCCAAAACAGCTTCTATATTGTGTTTTGTTTGTTGCGTGTAACGCTGTTGCTTTTCTTCAAATATCCGATTTGCTAGATTTTCGAATTGCGTATGCAGACGTTGTTCAGATGCATTCATAGACGCAAGCTTATCTTCATGCGCAGCATGAAGCGCCTGAATTCTTGCTTGGTGCGCTTCGTTTTGTGCTTGAAGCTTGGCAATAGCAATACGCTCGCTATTCAAATCATTTTGTAGCTGCTCATTGATTTGCGAAAGCTGCGCTATCTTGGTGGCATTCGCCTGGCCTCGAATAAATGAATAAAGTGAAAAAGCACACACACTTACGAAGGCTATTAGAAAGGAAATGGGTTCGCTAGAAATAAGGTTAATTAACATAGTGCACGTTCATACTGTTATTTTGTACAGCACTATAAACAAAATCAGATAAATATACCAACTGGTATAAATTTAAAATGAAATTGGGGCAAAAACGTCTAGCACGTAAACCTTTGAAAAAATGAAACTACACAAATGAAAACGGGTGCTATTGCACCCGTTTTTTATACTGTGATGAAAAACCAAATTAGTTTTCTTAAGCAGAACGGCTCATCTTAAGTTTTGCCTTCCTCACTATTTAGATAGCGAGGCATCAAGCTCTTCAATTTTTGCTTTCCAAATGGCCGGACCATTTTTGTGAGCATTGGCACCCGTGCTGTCTACTGCAACGGTTACTGGCATGTCTTCTACGTCGAACTCGTAAATTGCTTCCATACCTAAGTCCTCGAATGCTACGACACGAGATTTCTTAATGGCTTTAGATACAAGGTACGCTGCACCTCCAACTGCCATTAGATAAACCGCTTTGTGTTTAGCAATTGAATCAACGGTTGCTGGACCACGCTCTGCTTTTCCAATCATGCCAATAAGGCCTGTTTTCTCTAGCATCATGTCAGTGAACTTATCCATACGCGTAGCCGTTGTTGGGCCAGCCGGACCAACCACTTCGTCACCTACAGCGTCAACAGGACCAACGTAATAGATAAAGCGGTTTGTTAGATCAACGCCCTCTGGTAAACCTTCACCATTTTCCATCATGGTTTGAATGCGCTTGTGAGCAGCATCACGACCGGTAAGCATCTTACCAGACAGCAGTACCGTTTCGCCTACTTTCCACTCTTGGATATCTTCTTTTGTTACTTCATCAAGGTTAACGCGGCGAGTGTTTTCGCTCACTTCCCAAGTTACTTCTGGCCAATCTTCTAATTTAGGTGGCGTAAGCTCCGCTGGACCCGAACCATCTAGATAAAAGTGTGCGTGACGAGTCGCCGCACAGTTAGGGATCATTGCTACAGGTTTTGACGCAGCGTGAGTAGGTAGCGACTTAATCTTAACGTCAACAACGGTCGTTAAACCACCTAGGCCTTGCGCACCGATACCCAACTTGTTTACGCGGTCAAAAATTTCTAAGCGAAGTTTTTCGTCGGTAGTTTGCGGGCCGCGCTCTATAAGCTCTTGGATGTCTACTGGGTCCATAAGGCTTTCTTTTGCAAGTACCGCTGCTTTTTCAGCCGTACCGCCAATGCCTATTCCCAGCATACCTGGAGGGCACCAGCCTGCCCCCATCGTCGGCAAAGTTTTTACTACCCAGTCAGCAATATCATCGCTTGGGTTAAGCATTACCATTTTAGACTTGTTTTCAGAACCGCCGCCTTTAGCCGCGATCATCACTTCGATCTTTTCACCCGCTACCATGTCGATATGCACAACAGATGGCGTATTGTCTTTGGTGTTTTTGCGCGCACCGGCAGGGTCAGCAACGATAGAGGCGCGAAGTGGATTGTCTGGATTAAGGTATGCACGACGTGTACCTTCATCAACCATTTCTTGAACGGTCATGTCAGTTTTATCCCATGTCACACCCATACCAACTTTAACAAAACAGGTTACGATCCCCGTGTCTTGACACAAAGGGCGTTTACCCTCTGCAGACATGCGTGAGTTGATAAGAATTTGCGCCATCGCGTCTTTCGCGGCTTGGCTCTTTTCCTTTTTATAGGCTTCTTCTACGGCTTTAACGTAATCGAGCGGGTGATAATAAGAAATAAATTGCAGGGCATCTTCAATGCTGTCAATGAAGTCTTGTTGACGGATAACGGTCATGACATCCTCTTTTTATTTGGCTTTCGTGGTCTTAGCTAGCTAAAAAAGCGTATACTAGCGCATCTAAAGACAACGCACCATGTAAAACCATGTGCTTGTGGCTAATTCCAGTCATTTTTAAAAACTATGCTGAAGGGATATCTGAAAAAGCAGCCTAATGTGATCGGTTATTAGCCCTTATTTGTTAACGCCAGTTAAAAATAGAAGGAAGTTTGTGCTTAATTCAAGCACCAAACGCCCACGATAAAAAGAAGTACAGAAAACACCTATGTCACACGCAGATACTATTCACGTTCATGTTTCCCGTTTCACTGCAGAGGAATTAGCCGATAAATTAGCGCTAAATTGTGACGAGAACACAGCCGTTTTCAATGCACTTTTTAAGCGAGTCTCTACACGCCCATATTCTCTTTTACTCGATACTTCTGGTTCGTCGAAAAGTGAAGGACGCTTCAATATTATGGCATTTTCACCTTCCGCAGTTATCGAAGCAAAAGGTGATAAGGTTCAACTCATCGAACTAAACACTTCAAAGCGTCAGCAATTGACATTGACCCCCTTTGAAGCGGTGCAAGCACACTTACATGCGCGCGTTTCAAATGTGAACATACATGCCAGTGTAAATACAGCGCACCTCCCTTTTATTATCGGTGTGGCTGGTATGGCAGGCTATGACACTGGGCGCTTTTACGAAACGATGCCAAGCATCGCCAAAAATGACTACGAAACCCCTGATTTCGCGGTTGGCCTTTATCTTCGTTCACTTATTGAAGATACAAAAACAGGTTACATCTATTATTGCTCCGTTGACAGTCAACCACTGACTCAGTTTTTTTCTTCGTTCAACGACGAAACACCTGAGCCAAAATTCAAGTTAACGTCGCGGTTCGAATCAAATTTGTCTAAAACGGAATATGAAGCTTGTTTGGATAAAATACACGCCTATTTGCGTGCCGGTGACTGCTACCAAGTAAATATGGCGCAACGTTTTAGCGCAGCGTTTGAAGGAAATATGTGGCAAGCATATTGTGAGCTACGCAATCAAAATCAAGCGCCATTTTCAGCTTTTTATAACCTGCCCCAAGGCTGTATTGCTTCCATTTCACCAGAACGCTTTCTACGCGTTAAAGATGGGGTTGTAGAGACAAAACCGATAAAGGGTACACGCCCGCGATTTGAAGACAAAGCAGAAGATGCCGCCAGTGCTCAGAGCTTGCTCTCAGCAGAAAAAGACCGTGCAGAAAATCTTATGATTGTAGATCTGCTGCGCAACGATATTTCAAAGCACTGCAAACCTCACTCGGTGAACGTACCCGCACTCTTTGCTCTTGAAAGTTATCAGGCTGTGCACCATTTAGTAAGTACGGTAACTGGTGAATTGAATGAGTCTTCTTCGCCTTTATCGCTTCTGGCATCAGCATTTCCTGGGGGGTCAATAACTGGGGCACCGAAAATCCGCGCGATGGAAGTTATCGATGAGCTAGAGCCTCACCGCCGGAATATCTACTGTGGCAGCGTGTTCTATATGGGTTTTCGTGAAGACATGGATTCAAGTATTTGTATTAGAACCGTATTGGCAGAGAACCGTCGATTACATTGCTGGGCCGGTGGTGGTATTGTGCTTGATTCGGTTTCTAGCGAAGAATATCAAGAAACCCTAGATAAAGTGTCTAGAATACTGCCAGTACTTGAATCAATTAACCAATAGCACAGTATTTGTATGTGATGTGCTAGCACAAAGGTAAGCATATAGGTTGTAAGCAAATATCTATGACAAAGAACGAATTTCTATCACAGTTTCACCACTTAAGGCAGCCTCACACCGAGCCAGATTTTCCGTTGCGAAAAACAGGGCGCCCTGCGGCTGTACTTATCCCTCTGATAGATTATGGCAATTCGCTTCAACTACTGCTTACCGAAAGAGCGCACCACCTCAAGCATCATCCAGGTCAAATCAGTTTTCCAGGCGGAGCGGTCGACGAAGCTGACAACTCTTTTTTTGACGCGGCACTTAGAGAAGCTGAAGAAGAAGTTGGTTTACCCGCTACTCACGTAGACGTAGTAGGAATGTTGCCTAGATACCGAACAATCAGCGGATATGAAATTGCGCCAGTTGTTGGCTTTGTAAATCCTGACTTTACACCGATTATTGACAAAAATGAGGTAGAAAGCGCTTTTGAAGTACCGCTCGCACATGTTTTAGACAGAAAAAATCATTTAGTTCACACGACGCATCGCGATAAAAAGGCATTTCCAATTTACTTTATCCCATGGAAAAACCGCATGATATGGGGCGCAACGGCGGCAATGTTACGCAATCTATCTCATCATATTCATCCTTAGCCTTTGTATTTGCTTATCCGCTCTTGTGTGCACTATAAATTAAACTTTACAGCGTATTAGCAAAACTAATCCCTTTATTAGCTTTTCTGTATTGTGGTTTTTCCGTGGTGGATGCATGATCTTACTATTACTTTGTTTTAATTTTGAAAGTTTATGATCAGTGTATTTGATATGTTCAGCGTGGGCATTGGCCCATCGAGTTCGCACACCGTAGGACCAATGAAAGCAGGCGCCGAGTTTGTCACCGAGCTCGCTCAGGAAGCTGCGCTTTTTGATTCAGTGGATAGCGTGAAAGTTGAACTGTTTGGGTCATTAGGCCAAACCGGTATCGGCCACGGAACAGGAAAAGCTGTTATCCTTGGTTTACTAGGAGAACTTCCAGACGTTATCGATGTGGACAGCATCGAGACTAAACTTGAAGAAATACGCAACACGGAAAAGCTTTGCCTTAATGGCCAGAAATTAGTGCGCTTTCCTAACAAAAACGCCATTGTTTTTCACCGCCGTAAAACGCTCCCCAAACATGCTAATGCCTTAACGTTTTATGCGTACGCTAAAGATGAGCTTGTAAAACAGCAAACTTATTACAGTATTGGCGGTGGCTTCATCATAAAAGACGAAGACTTCGATGCGACCAAAGCGCATGCGGCCAGCCTGCAAGCATCAGTACCCTTCCCTTTTAAAACGGCCGGTGACCTTCTTGCTCTGTGTAAAACTAACGGCTTAAGCATTAGTTCACTGATGCTACGTAACGAATCAACTTTCAGGCCCAAGCACGAAGTGAAGCAACAGCTACACAACATTTGGTTAGTAATGAAAGCTTGTATTCAACGAGGTATCGAAAGCGAAGGTATTTTACCTGGCGGGCTTAAAGTAGTTCGCCGCGCACCTGGACTATACCGTCGACTTCAAACTGAACACACAAATGACCCTATGCAGACTATGGATTGGGTTAACTTGTTTGCTTTAGCTGTAAACGAAGAAAATGCAGCTGGCGGCCGTGTTGTAACTGCACCTACAAATGGTGCAGCGGGTATCATTCCGGCTGTTCTACAGTACGTAGATAAGTTTATTCGACCTGTTGATGAAGAAGTAGCAAGTCGATTCCTGCTTACCGCAGGCGCTATTGGTATTCTCTATAAAGAGAATGCGTCAATCTCAGGTGCTGAAGTAGGTTGCCAAGGAGAAGTAGGCGTCGCTTGTTCAATGGCTGCAGGCGCGTTAGCTGAAATTATGGGGGGCACAGCTGCCTCGGTAGAGAACGCTGCGGAAATCGGTATGGAGCACAACCTCGGCCTTACTTGTGATCCTGTTGGTGGTCTGGTTCAGGTTCCGTGCATTGAGCGAAATGCCATGGGTGCAATCAAAGCCATTAATGCTTCTCGTCTTGCACTGCGCGGAACCGGTGAGCAAAAAGTATCGCTAGATAAGGTTATTAAAACCATGCGCGATACCGGTAATGATATGAAGACTAAATATAAAGAAACGGCGAGAGGTGGACTCGCGGTAAATATTATCGAATGTTAGCGCCTCGTTTTAACTAGACAATGTATGGAATGAAAAAAGGGGCAATTAGCCCCTTTTTAATGAACGTTTTCAACAAGCGCTACGTTTACTTTACTGGAAGCGTCACGCCTTTAAACATTTTTTCCACTTCTTCGTTATTTTTCAGCATCATAGCTTTCTCAACCTTGTCCTTGGTCAGATGAGGCGCAAAACGCTCAATGAAGTCGTACATATAACTTCTTAAGAACGACCCCTTCCTAAATCCAATTTTCGTCGTGCTGTAATCGAACAGGTGACTTGCATCTATCTTCACAAGATCATCATCTAATTCTTCGCTTACCGCCATCGACGCAATAACACCAATACCGACACCTAATCGAACATAGGTTTTAATAACGTCGGCATCTGTTGCGGTAAACACGATTTTAGGTGTTAGCCCTGCTCTTTCAAACGCTTGGTCTAATTCAGAGCGCCCAGTAAAACCGAAAACATAAGTAACCAACGGATATTTGGCAATGTCTGAAATATCGATAGTGCCCTTTTTCGACAAGGGATGGTCCTTGTTTACTATTACACTGCGATTCCAGTGATAACAAGGAAGCATGACCAAATCGTTGTACAAGTGAAGAGCCTCGGTAGCGATAGCAAAATCGGCTTCGCCTTTGGCAGCCAGGTCGCTAATTTGAGACGGCGTGCCCTGATGCATGTGTAATGACACTTTTGGATACTTGCTCATGAAGCCCTGAATAACGTCAGGTAATGCATAACGGGCTTGCGTATGCGTAGTCGCAATATTGAGTTTACCTTGATCTGGAAGCGTGTGCTCCCTTGCTACCGCTTTAATACTCTCTACTTTGGCTAGTATTTCACGAGCTATATTGATTACATCATTACCCGCGTCTGTTACGTGTGTTAAATGCTTACCGCTACGGCCAAAAATCTGAACACCTAGTTCATCTTCCAACATGCGAACTTGTTTGCTGATACCCGGCTGTGAGGTATATAAACTTTCTGCTGTTGCTGACACGTTCAAATTGTTATTGAGGACTTCTACGATATACCGTAGTTGCTGTAGCTTCATATTTTACACCGTTTAATGCGATAGACTGACACTGTACTCCCCCGTTATAACCAAAACCACCTTTTTTTACTAGTTGCTATTACGAAATTGGCATTATAAAGTTGAAAATAATTGAATTTTTGCATTTTCGAGTGGGATTTATTCGCCTTTGTCCGATTTCTTCTACATTATGGGTAGGTGATTAAAAAGCACGGTGTTAGATAGATAATGAGTAGCAGTAAACAAGTTACATCCACAATTGATTTTTCATCGGTGTTGGCAGCTGCTGTGCACGATATGAAAAATTCACTTTTTCTCCTTATTCAATCTATTGAAACACTCAGCGACGCCCTTTCTCCTCACGACGAGAAAGCTAGAGAGCAGGTTGCGAGTGTTCATTATGAAGCATCCAGGCTCAACACCAATCTTGTTCAAGTACTCTCTTTGTACAGGGCTGAATTAGAAAGTTTACCCATTACCGTTGACGAAAGTTTCATCAAAGATTTGGTTGAAGATGTTGTTGGCTCTAATGCGTTATATGTATCTCAGAAAAATATTGATATAAGCATCGCTATAGAAGATGACCTTAGCTGGTACTTAGACAGTGAGTTAATTTATTTGTTATTAAACGATGTAATCATTAACGCAATGCGCTATGGAACATCCAAAATAATAGTAAGTGCCAAGGCAGACGAGAACGACTTCATGACCATTAAAATAGAGGATGATGGTCGTGGCTATCCCGAAGCGATGTTAACTAAAAGCCACGAAGAGCTCTGTGACTTTGAGTTAAGCCAAGGAAGAACGGGGTTGGGGTTATTTTTTGCGAAGTTAATTGCAAACGCACATTCTCAAGGAGATAAAGTGGGCTCAATTGCCCTTTCCAACGGCGGGAGTCTCGGTGGAAGTGTATTTGAAGTAAAAATACCGTAAGATTGACCGATAACATTAAGTAATACAAAAAGTAACGCTCGTACGTAGTAATACGTTAACGTTATAAAAAATAAAAAACAGACGGAAACACACGCATGTACGTGATTATTATTATATTAATTGTTGTTTTGCTAATCGCAGCTATTTTTATCAATGCAATGCAACAACATCGTCAAAAGCAAGAGGCTGAGCGCAGAACTGAACTTGCCAAACAGCGTACTATTGTCGACGAAACTGAGAACGTTATTGCCGCCTGTGTAAACATGCCTGTTTCTTCGCGCATTATGGGCATACTTCACAATCGTATTCTAAATGCCTTGAAAGCAATGAACGATTTATCGAGTACATCTGAACTAAAACAGCGTATCTCAAGCAGTGAGCAAGCAACCGCCGCTGCTCTTTCGGACAATAGCGGTATCACTAACGATTTCGCGTTACCCGACAACGACAAAATGATCATTCAATACATTCAGGCCGTTAAGAAACTGCGCATTATTCTTCGTTCAGAACATAGCAAAGGGCAAATTGATTCTAAAGTATTCATGGATGAAGATAAGCAGCTTGAACGCTTGCAGGTAAAAGTAAATGTAGAAACATTGATTAAGCGCGGCCGCGCTGCACTTCAAACCAATATGCTTGGATCAGCCAGACAGTATTTTGAAAAGGCTAAAAACGCACTAGAAAATCAAAATCCCCAAGACGAATACTCAATGTCTAAACTTGCTACACTTAACGAGTGGTTACACGAAATCCAAAGTAACCTTAAGAGCGTGAACGAAAAAGATCGCGCCAAGAAGCAAGAAGAAGAAAGAGACGAGTTAGACGAGTTGTTCGCACCTAAGAAGAAGTGGTAGGTCGAACCTTTTCTTAGAAACTATAAAGCGCATTATTTCACTCATAATGCGCTACGGCCATGTCCCACATAGATTGAGCCGGCAGCGATAACCCTTTTCGCGCATTTCGAATTATTCCAATATTTTTCACCAGAGGCATGTCACTAATTTCTTTTGTTACTAGCCCCAATCCCTCCATTTGCGCTTTACAAATCGCCGGCATAATAGATATACCTAAACCATTTAGAATAAGCTTTCCTAGTGTAGATAGCTGCCCCGTTTCCGCGATTATATTCAGCTCACCATATTGTGCTAGCTTAGATTGAGTCCAGTGGCGTACCGCAGATCCCCTATTCATCATTACCAATGGAAGTTTTAGACAGTCCTGCCAATGCAACTTGTCCCCTAAATGGGCTGATTGTGCTTTGTTGGTCACAACAACAAACTCATCAGCAAAAAGGCTTTTAAACACTAAACCATCTTTGCGCTCTGGCTCAAACGAGAACCCAATCTCGCTGCGGCCTGTAGTAACTTCATGAATTACCTGTTCCATTACTACATCGACAATTCGTAAGTTTACGTTTGGAATTCGTTGATGAAATACTGACAAGATATTCGGTAAATGAGACTCGGCAAATGACGGCATAGTGCAAATGGTAAGCTGCCCTTTCGCCATAGCAAACAAATTTTGAATATCAGAAAAAGTATTGTCCCAGTCGTGCAGTAGCCTCAAAGCATTTGGAAACAACACCTCTCCTTCTGGTGTTAGGCTTACATTGCGTGTATTGCGTTGGAATAACTTACCGCCTAACTGCTCTTCCATTTTTTTTATTGCCGATGACAAAGCTGGCTGTGTTAAATGTAGATTTACCGCGGCTTCAGCAAAGGTTGATGACTTGGCCACTTCTACAAACGCTTTTATTTGACGGTATGAAACATCCATAAACTTTTCAACTGATCTCAGCGATTAATAAATAGTTTTTATTAATTGCAAGATTAATTCGATTTTACAAATGAAGCAACAATGTCGATACTTATTTTTAACAAATGCATTGGAGATAGAGAATGGCGGGATTTAACAAAGTTGTATCCTCATACGAAGAAGCAATGGCTGGCCTTGAAAATGGTATGACAGTTATTGCGGGCGGTTTCGGATTGTGTGGTATACCCGAAGGACTGATAGGCCAAATTAAGAAAATGGGCGTATCTGGACTTACGGTAGTTTCTAATAACTGCGGTGTAGATGGATTTGGATTAGGCCTTTTATTGGAAGATAAGCAAATAGCCAAAATGGTGTCTTCTTATGTAGGTGAAAATGCCCTGTTTGAAAAACAACTGCTTAACGGTGAGTTGGAAGTTGAGCTTACACCTCAAGGAACGCTGGCGGAAAAAATGCGCGCTGGTGGTGCTGGCATTCCTGCCTTCTACACTGCCACAGGTTATGGTACGCCTGTTGGTGAAGGAAAAGAAGTCAAAGAATTCAACGGTCGCCCTTATATTCTTGAACATGCTATTACTGGCGACTTTGCCATTGTAAAAGCATGGAAAGCAGATACTTACGGAAACTGTATTTATCGCCATACAGCACAAAACTTTAATCCTATGGCGGCTACTGCAGGTAAAGTCACTGTGGTAGAAGCAGAGGAAATTGTAGAGCCTGGTGAATTGAACCCTAGCGAGATCCACACACCAGGGATTTATGTTAACCGTGTCATTCAAGGTTCATTTGAAAAACGTATTGAACGCCGTGTAGTTAGCAAGGAGTCAGTGTAATGCTTAGTAGAGAACAAATCGCAATGCGCGTCGCTCAGGAATTTAAAGATGGCGATTACGTTAATTTAGGCATTGGTATCCCTACCCTTGCAGCTAACTATGTACCAGATGACATCAGCGTGATGCTGCAATCAGAAAACGGCCTTTTGGGCATGGGACGTTACCCGACTGAAAATGAAATTGACGCTGATATGATAAACGCTGGTAAAGAAACGGTAACGGCTATCACAGGCGCATCTATTTTTAGTAGCGCCGAGAGCTTTGCCATGATCCGCGGCGGCCACGTTGATTTTACTGTACTTGGCGCATTTGAGGTTGATGTATCGGGCAATATTGCGTCTTGGATGATACCGGGCAAACTCGTTAAAGGCATGGGCGGCGCTATGGACTTAGTTGCTGGAGCAAAGAACATAATTGTTACTATGACCCATACCGACAAACACGGTAACCCAAAACTACTTGGCGAATGCACCTTACCGTTAACCGGTGTTAACTGTATTACGCGCATTATTACCGACTTAGCAGTGCTGAGTGTTGAAGACGGCGCATTTGTGCTTCAAGAACGCGCCCCGGGCGTCAGCGTTGACGAAATTAAAGGCAAAACGGGCGGAAAGCTTGTTGTTCCTGAAAATGTACCTGAAATGCAGTTTTAAACTCTGCGTTTAATTGTACTTTTCATTTAATTGTACTTCTCATTTAATTTTGCTTCGCAATGTCGCGCTTATCATTCAGCATTTATGCTCTTGTGGTAAGCGCGCCATTGAGTTAACTCACATTTTTGCTTTAACTTTATATTCTTCGTTGAGTAACGATTGTTACAAGTACCTGCCTTCAGTGTGCAAACTTACAAGCCTTTCCAATAAACCTTTAAATGCACCGTGCATTAAGGGATAATGCGCCCGAATGTCATTTTAAAAAAGGCTATACCTTCTTGCTAGTTACTGATTTACCTGTTCACCACAAAATTATTTCTAAGCTCGAAACGAAAAACATTTCGACGCTTACCGAAATTCAAGAACGCACTATGCTGCCTGCTATTCAGGGCAAAGATATAATTGCGTCATCAAAAACGGGGTCAGGTAAAACCTTCGCCTTTTTAGTGCCAGCTATAAACAGGCTAATGTCGCAAAAAGCCCTTAGTCGTCAAGACCCACGCGCACTTATTCTTGCGCCAACTCGTGAGCTAGCCAAACAAGTTTTCATTGAAGCTAAATCAATGTGTACCGGGCTAAATCTTACTTGTTCACTTATTGTGGGTGGTGAAAATTATAACGACCAAGTTAAAGCGCTTCGCCGTAACCCTCACATTATCGTTGGTACCGCTGGTCGTGTAGCCGACCATCTATTAGATAAAAGTGTGTATTTAAACGGTTTAGAGTTGCTTATCTTTGATGAAGCCGACCGAATGTTAGACTTAGGCTTCTCTGCTCAGCTTAAAATGATTAACGACTATGCTGATCACAGAAAGCGTCAAACTATGTTGTTTTCTGCCACGCTCGATAATATTGAGCTAAAGCATATGACAACGCAGTTAACCAAAGGCGCTGTTCGCGTAGCTGTAGGAGACTCAACCGCAGAGCATGGCGATATCGAACAGAAGTGCTTCTTTGCAGACAATGTTGATAACAAAGATCAAATTTTACAGTTTGAGCTAGCTAATCGTACCTACAACCAAGCTATCGTATTTACAGCTACCCGTGAAGATACCGATAGAATTGCAGCACTGCTTAACGAACAAAACTTAGAAGCTATTGCGCTTCGTGGTGATATGCTACAAAGCCAACGCGCAGCAGTAATGAGTGCGTTTGCTCGTGGACAGCACAGTATTCTGGTTACTACCGACCTCGCCTCTCGTGGACTAGATCTATCAAAAGTAGGATTGGTGGTTAACTTTGATCTTCCTAAGAACGCGGATGAATACATTCACCGTATCGGCCGTACAGGCCGTGCTGGGCAAAAAGGCGAAGCATTCTCGCTAATTGGCCCTCGTGATTGGAACAGTTTCGAGGGGCTTAAGAATCACCTTCAATATGCGTTAGAGTGTTCACCGCATGACGAATTCTCGGCGTCTTTCAAAGGTTTTACGCCGAAGAAAAAAGTATCGAAACAATCAAATGCGAAAAGTGGTAAAAAGCGCGTAGCGAAACCAGCAAAACCTGGCACTAAAAAACGTGTCGATACCATGTCTGGAGAAGACATTGGTATGGTTCCTGTGAAACGCAAGCCAAGAAACACTCTGTCTGACGACGACGAGTAAAACTCTATATCGTAGTCTGAACCATCACCGCCGCTAGTCACAATTCACTATTGAATAGCGGTGTGTAACCTTTCACTTTGTTTTTAATCACATTTCCTGCAGCCCTTTGATGGAACACTTCGCCATCATATGCTCTACTACGCATATAGCAACAAGTCGATTGTGCTGACTACACGCTTCAACTGTTTGTAACAAAGCGTGTAAGCGGCACAAACTCCCCCTTTAAAATGGATTTTAACCACATGAAATTTATAAAGTTCGTATCGTTAGCCTTGTTTATAGTATTAGTCGTTGTGGCACTTTCCTATGAAAAAATAATAGCACGCGTATTGTTGCCGCAATACATAGAGTGGGCACATGAAACAGATATGAAAGGCTTAAAAATAGGTCAACCGTTGAACGAACAAGAATTGGCGCTAGCAGCGGAGATAGGCATAAAACAGCCTAAGAAAGTAAGAATTGTTTATGTAGATGAAGTGCCTTATCCCTACGAAAACTTCGCGCTTAAAGTGTTTGGTGAAGCCGTTGGACTTGTTGGAGAAGGAATAATAAATAACGCACAAGTTTTCGGCTATTCGATTTATGCTCGTAAAGATTTCGAGCTTAATAGACCCAAGTTAGCCCACGAATTAGTGCATGTGTTACAGATTGAACGAGCCAGTTTGGATGAAGTTGTCACCCAACACTTTTTCGACATGGCTGAATACGGTTATGATAAAGCCCCACTAGAAGTAGAGGCGTCTGCAGCCAATAAATTATACAGCGCTGAATGGTAATTTGTATTCACCAAGGATTGCTTTTTAGGGCGCCTGTATTTGTTGTTAAAAGAAATCTTTGTATGAGAGGACCGTTTAAGATAAGTCATGCGGACATTTTAGATTTTATTATATTGCCAGACTAAAATAAGCTGTAAGATAGTAATTATTAAAACGGGGGCATATTTGGGCTATTCCAGTTAAAGGCTGTGCCAAGCTCTCGCACCACGCTAAAAATCGCTTACGTCTAGGCATTTAAATATGACTAAGGAAGGGACTATGTCAAACTGGTTTAAAGCCACTCTGCTACCGAAAGCCAAGCAAAATCTGATTTATACCATGATACTCGGTGGCTTGGCCCTTATGGCGTTAGGGACATTTCTTCCTGCCACAGCTGGTACTGTTTGGGACAAATTGTTGTCTCTGTTTTTGAGTTTTGGTTCTGCTCTTATTGGCGGTGGTGTATTTGCTGCGCTGTTGAAGTCTGCGCAGTTCACCGAACTTTTCCAAAAACATATATTCGATGTGTTTCATAATCCTCATAAATTAAAGAATTTGGTTTCGATCGAGGAACGCTGGGCTTCTCTCACTGAAGCTCTCCTGAATGATGTGTTACCAAGCCATAAGGGCCTTGCTCGGGCCAATATTAAAGAGCAATTTTTTGATAATGAGCTTGAGTATCATATGGAAGACCTGTCTATGAAGTACTCAATCATTGTAGATACTAGGGCAAATCGCGTTCAGATCGTGAATAGGTCTATTCAAAAAGTCGTGATCAATCCCAACAAAGAAAACCCCATGTTTGTCCAAGGGGCTGGGACACGAGATAAATCTCATACTCCATTACTTACTGAACTAATTATCAATGATGAATCTATCACTAATTTTACCGAGTATACTCATCCTACAGATGAAGATGAAAACGATATGGAGGTTCGCGTACCTTTGAATCGCTTTGCAGGCGAAGATAGAGGTAAACCAATTACTATTGACCGCGTTTTAACTTTTGATCAAGACTTAACTACGGAACCGTATATAAGTGGTAACTTCACGAGGTTTATTAAGGAAGCTCGTATAGAGGTTGATATAAATACTAAAGAGTACGGTCTACTGTTTCAAAGGACGGGTAACTGGGGAAGCGGGTCAACAGCAAAAGGAACTTATGATAGAGTTTTCGAATCTAATGGTAAATGGGTGTTAGCGCGGCGAGATGAATTGCTAATGCCAGGCCAAGGCTTTATAATTATGTTTGTTCCTAATAGGAACACTCAAGGAGACTAAAAATATGAATTCTACTCATACAATTTAATTGTTCAGAAAGGTCGCTGCTGCGGCCTTTCTTGTATCTAATAATTAGTTATAAAGAAAAAGCTTAAACGGAGTGATACCATCTTAACTTAAGTGAGGTTCTGTACTGCAAGCGCACCATCAGCACAATTCCGTAAAACTCTTTTTGAGTCGTAACTGTTGACAGAATAAATGGGGCGCTGCCAAATTAGTACCCTGCCGCACATGATGGAGTTTTACCAAACTTCCGCGTAAAACTCCCCTTATTACTTATTGCGCCCTTACTATTGCATATTCCCGATGACTGGCTTACGTCAACGCTGACATTCATGGCTAACGTAATGACGCTAAATTTCGCATTAAACACGAATGGCCAAACTCAACACATAAAAAAACGAGTGCTTAAAAGCACTCGTTTTCAATTGGCTCTTTTACGTGGCCTAGCCCTCGTTTTCACGCTTGGCCTAGCGTGTCGAAAGCCTCAGTCGACGATAAGTGTTACTAAGTTTAAACTTAGTATTCCCACCATCCTTCTTGCCACCACTCCAAAAACTCTTCAAAGTCGATGTAACCGTCGTCGTTACTATCGATAAGCTTAAAGCCTTCTTGTACGTGGCTAGCTTTCGTTTTTGGTGAAATAACGGTTAGAAGCTCGATGAACTCCGGCAAATCGATTTGGCCGTTGCCATCACGATCGAAAAAGCTGAAGTCCTTTCTAATTTCTTCAATTTTAGATTCTGAAAGTTGAGTGCTCACTCGCTTTCCTTATTTCAACTGCAATAAGCACGAGTGTAACGCCCTTCTTTCTAGCTGTCTACGCCTGATTTTCTTTTGCTTTAAGTGCGCGTAAACGTTGAGCTTCTGCTTTTTCCTGACGCTTTTGTTCCATGGTCAAACGCGCTTCCGTTCCTACGTGCTCTTGTTGACGCTCTTTTGCCAGCTGAACCTGTTTTTCACGTTCTCTAAAGCGAGCAATTTGATCGTCGGTATGGGTACCAAAGCAGTGTGGGCAGCTAACACCCGGCTCATACTTATCACTCTGCTTGTCTTCTTCAGTAATTGGAAGTCTGCACGCGTAGCACTGCTCATAATGGCTTTTCTCTAAGTCGTGGTTAACTGCAACGCGATTATCGAATACAAAGCAATCGCCTTCCCACAACGACTCTTCTTTCGGTACATCTTCAAGGTACTGTAGAATACCGCCTTCTAAGTGATAAACCTCGTCAAACCCCTGCTCTTTCAAGTAAGCCGTCGATTTTTCACAGCGAATACCACCGGTGCAGAACATAGCCACTTTTTTATTTTTTGACGGGTCGAGCTCTTTCGCTACGTATTCAGGAAACTCACGAAACGTTTCGGTTTTAGGGTCGATAGCGTGTTTGAACGTACCAATTTCAATTTCATAACCGTTTCGCGTGTCAATAACCGTAACATCTGGGTCGCTAATAAGTGCGTTCCAGTCTTTAGGTTTTACGTAAGTACCAACGGTTTTGCGAGGGTCGATACCCTCAACGCCCATGGTCACAATTTCTTTTTTCAGTTTTACCTTGGTGCGATAGAACGGCTGTTCATCGTGAAGAGACTCTTTGCAAGAAATAGGATTAATACGCTCGTCGCTGTTTAAATAAGCAAGTAATGCGTCGATACCTTCGCGAGTACCAGAAACCGTACCGTTTATCCCTTCGTGGGCAAGAAGAAGTGTACCTTTAATGCCATTAGCTTCCATTGTTTCGAGAAGCGGGTGGCGGATTTCTTTGAAGTTTTCAAGCGCAACAAATTTATACATTGCGCATACAATATATTTAGACATATTTTAACCTTTGCTGATTGGAGCGTAAGACCAGTGCAAAAATGCGGCGCGCAATATAACAAAAAGGAATTATAAAAACTAGGGCGGATACGAATTAGCGCTCCTCCGTCAACCCAAACTTAGTCCGCAACAACGAATTGAAAAAACTGCTATGCAATATTCTCAAAAGATGTGAAGTGTGACGAATTTTCTTGTTGTGAATGGAATTCTTTATCTTGTGATGAAAGGATATCGTATAGCAGCGTATTATCTTCCTTCACGGTGTTAGTGTATTCCTTTTTCAACCGCTTTTGTGTTGCCAAACTACAATTATCTACTACATCGTCGGGTAGACGTTTAGCATCATCAGTTTGTGAAAGTGGAGAGGGATTCATACTTAAATATAACCTTGCTGCCGCATAGTCTTGAGATACTAACTCAGACAAAACGCGCATTCTGCCCCATTCGCTTTCATTAGCAGCTAGCGATGGCCTTCTATAATAATTTAACGATGCAAGCTTGGATTCGATGCTGCTTTTATCATCAGATTCTGACGCTACCGCTTCAATTTCAAATGGCTCGGCAACACTATGTTGCTGCATAGCAAGATATAAAGAGAACAACGCTCCCTGCGCAGATGCTTTAGCAAGCACACCACTGCGCTCCCAGTATATACTGGGGTCAATAGGTATTTGCTCACGAGCTTCGACAGTTTCTTGCGACATTCTTATTTACAACTTCATATGTATACTTATGTTTTCGGCAAGATAATGTTTTTCTTAAGCTTATTATCTAAAATTAGATATACTCCTATAAAGTAATCGCGCGCTCATTCATGGATTTGAAATGCAATTTAGCAACAAACAAGTACTGATTGTTGAAGACCAACGCCCTTTCCTTCTTTTATTAAAGGGGCTGATGCATTCGATGGGCGCATCTGATGTAGTTACGAAGTCATCTGCTGAACAAGCGGTATCACTATGTAAAAAGCATAAGTTTGATATTGTCATTTGTGATCTACATTTGGGAGCTGACAACAAAAATGGCTATGAGCTCATTGAAGAGTTGCGCACTCGAAGGCTTATCAGTCCCACATCGGTGTTCATTCTGATAAGCGCAGATAGCGCTCGACCGATAGTGTTGGGCAGTATTGAACGTAGACCCGATGATTTTTTAATTAAGCCCTTTTCTCAAGTTCAGCTGAAATCTCGTATTGTTCGTGCGTGGCAGAAAAGACAGTTTCTCCAGCAAGCGTTTAGTCTCGTTGAACAGGGTGAAATAAACAGTGCGATCGACCATATCGAAGCGTTACTTGACTCCCCTTCCCACTATAAAGGTCACTGTGAACAGCTATTAGTCGAGCTATACTGGCGTATAAAGCAACCCGATAAATCGCTAGATGTGTTACGTGACTACATTGACGGAAAACCCGTGCTGTGGGCACAAATAGCTATTGGAAAAACTTACTTGCTTTTAAAGGAATATGAGAAAGCGATTTCAATTGCCAAGAGAACGCTAAAGCGTAACCGGTTCAATGCAGACGCCCACGATATTCTTGCGCAAGCACACCAAGCCACCACAGCTGGCGACAAAGCACTAGATGCAATAAAAGAAGCAATAAAACTGTCACCCTACTCCTTACCCAGGCATTTCAAAGCCTGTGAAATAGGTCGGCAAAATGACGATTTAGTGCTGGCAGCGAGTTCAAGCCAAGCGATCTGGGATTTATCAAAACGAACCGTTCACAAAACAAGTTTACACTGGTGCGGTATTATCCGAAGCCTTTTAGATGTCGCAGAGTTTGCAGACGACAAGCGCCAGCGCAATAAGTATCAGCAAGAAGCATTACTTACCCTGCAACGAGGAAAGTTTGATGAACATCTTCAAAAAATGGACAGAGATTTTGACGTAGATATATTTGGCACAATCGTCAACGCTAGAATTAGCGCTATAGACGGCAAACTGATTGATGCCAAACGCCACTTAACAACGTCACAAACGCTTCTTGATGATAAGTACACTGAAGTTCCTACCGCGTTTATTCCTGACAGTATTAACGTTATGTATAAACTGGGTGAGTTTGATGATGCGCTACAGTTGAATGCACTTTTAACTTCAAGACAGGATGAGCTCGACCAAAACAGTCTAAACATGCTGGATGCGCAAGCCCTCAATGCTCAGAAAAACTTAGCCAGTTATCAACAGTTCAACCGCGAAGGCATTCAACACTATCAGCAGCAAGATTACGAACGTGCTAAAGCTTCATTTGCCCTTGCTCAAGGCTTTGCTCCTGTAAATACAGGGGTTGCGCTTAATCTATTACAATGTCTTCTACAAATTGCAATCAAAGAAGATAAAGCCGAAATGAAACTCATTAATGAGTGTAAGCGGTTGTTTAAATTGATTGACGATATGTCACTTAAGGCGCCGTACAAAGAAAAATACACCAACCTTAGAGATGAACTCTCTAAATATATCAGCTTTTGAATTAGAAAACTGGTGAGCTATGAGATTGTTAGTTTTTTTACTGTTCGAAATTTTAACCAGCGAGGCCAAAGTATTACTAACTAATCCATAAAATTATCAACCGTTTCGATTAGCTCATCCACGTTTTCAATCAGTGTTTGACGCTGTTTCTCTGAAAGAGTTGAAAATATCTCGGCCAGTAGCGTTGCTGTAACAGTCATATTATGAGCACTACTTTGCTTGTACACATCGCTTTTATAATTATCCGGATTTTGCATTAGCGACACCAATTCTTGCTCAAACCCTTCGTTTTGCTTGCGCGAAACGAATAACTTTCTTGCCGCATTTTGAATGTTTCTGCGATACGTTATCCAAGCGTCACCTGTAGAAATAAACTGTTGCGCGTAGGAGCTAACAATTTGTTTTTGCTCTTTACTTAGATCTCCAATACGCTCACTTATTGTTTCTTGTATTCGCTCGATTCTATCTTTAAGTCTCTGTGCTTTAGACTTTTCCAGCGCCTCTTGCCGCTCTTCCTCTTCTTCTTTGTTGTCTTTTTCTAAAGCCGCAAACAGGGTGACAACTTGTTCATCATCGAGTGTTTTAGCAATAGCCGCTAATTCAGGACTGACCTCGTCTCGTACGCGCTCCCAATGCGATCTAGCTAGCTCAAGGTTGTTATAAACAATACTCGAATTAAGGGTGTCATTCTGAATCTGCTTTTTTATATCCTCTAATTGCGCTTTATAACGAGTAAGTTCACTCTTCTTGTGCCAGCTCAACCAGTTTTGTAAATGCGCATCAAACTTCTCCTCTTGCTCATCTTTAAGCTCGATGTAGTCGTCCATGTACCAATACACCCACCAATCCAGGTTGTTATAAGCCAGTTTAGAACTGCATGAAGTAAGAAAAATAATAAAGACAACAACCAACAATGAACGCATAGTATTTCCTTTTTTTACGTTAGTTACGTCGTGACAAGCAAAATCGCTTATTGCTGTGTACTGAAAAATTGAATTTTACTTTGATATTACGCAATAAATATCCCCAATAGAGAACTTTACGTCGCACTGCCTTTACTCTACTTTAATGGCATTGCCTGTAAAAAGAAGGACTTTAATGTGTCAAAACGTGTCGCAATTTTAACCTCTGGTGGCGACGCCCCAGGTATGAATGCATGTATACGTGCCGCAATTATTGCGTGTCAGAAAGCTAATTTTACCTTGCTTGGCTACAAGCACGGCTACAACGGATTACTACAACAAGAGTTTATTCCTCTATCTCTTGATTCAACGCACAACCTTATCCAGCAAGGCGGCACCATACTACACAGCGCAAGGTGTAAAGAATTTAAAAATCGTGAAGGGCTTATCAAAGCGGCTAATAATTTAAGACAGGCCGAGGTCGACACACTTGTTGTAATCGGTGGTGACGGATCTTTTCGCGGCGCAGCAAAGTTGAGCGAACTATGGGATGGCCAGATTCTTGGTATTCCGGGAACTATTGATAACGATATAGCGGGTACTGATGCGACTATAGGCTACTTTACCGCAATAGATACCGCCATGAGTTCTATCGATAAAGTTCGTGATACAGCTGATGCCTTCGAACGTATTTTCCTTGTAGAAGTAATGGGTCGCAATGCTGGCTTTTTAGCATTAAATGGTGCCCTTTGCGCGGCTGCTGACTATGTGGTTGTTCCTGAGTTTTTTGAATCCGCTGAGACTGAAATCAAAAAGATCGTAAACCAGATAAAAGCGCAGCGCGCGTTGAAAGGGCCCGTCAGTTTTATTGTTGTAGTAGCTGAAAACGTTTGGCCCAATGGCTTAACAGGATTAACCGAAGCTTTGCAGTATCACAATATCAACGACGTTAGGCCAGTAACCTTGGGGCACGTCCAACGTGGCGGCTCGCCGGTAGCACAGGACCGACTACTCGCCACTACTCTTGGCGAATTCGCCATAAGCTTAGTAGGAAGCGACGTCACCAACATAATGGTTGGTGAAGTTAATCAGCGCCCTATTACCGTACCCCTACCCAAAACTTGGGAAGAAACAAAGCCCCTCAATCAAGCCCGGGTTGACGCTATGCGTACCCTAATGAACGAAAGATACAGTTGCGACTAAGTAAGATGGTTCAGACGCTGTTTAACTTGAAACATTTATAGATTGTAAAAACAAAAAAGGCGGTGCTTTATAATAAAACACCGCCTTTTAGTACTTAATGCTCAAGCTTCTTTACATCTTCATTGCCGCTTTCACTTTATCACGATGACTGCGACTCACTTTAAGCTCTGTATCATTTTGAAGTATTAAATGATACTCGCCACTAATATGGCTCACTAACTTTTTAACAAAACGGATATTAGCAATAGCTGAACGGTGCACTCGAACGAAGAACTGTGGGTTGAGTTCCTGCTCAAGTTCTTTCATGGTTTTGCGCATTATATGCATGCCATCCAGTGCGTGAACGCACATATAATCACCTGCAGCATCAATCCATTGAATGTCTTGAACGTTTACGCGCGTAACTTCTGAACCATCTTTAATAGCCAATACATCTGGGTATGGATTGGTTTCAACCGGCTCACCATTGGCTAACTTGCGTAAAACCTCTTCGCAATCATCGCCAGTAAGTTCAGCAACAAGGCTTACCAATTTTTGTGACTGCTCATCTTGATGTTGAGTTGAGTAATATTCACGTACTTTGTTTAACGCCGCACCTAGGCGCTCGTCGTCTGCTGGTTTTAACAGATAATCTAAAGCATGCACGTCAAACGCTTTTATTGCGTAGCTGTCATAAGCAGTTACGAAAACGATCATGGGAATGGGCTGTTTCAGTTCGCGCAACTTGTGAATAACCTGAAAGCCGTTTAAACCGGGCATTTGAATATCTAAAAACACCAAATCTGGGCGATGTTGAGAAATGCTACTTACAGCCTCTAGGCCGTTCTGACACTCTGCAAGCACCTGCACATCATCATGACGCTCTAACCTGGCACGAAGGCCCTTGCGTGCTAAAGGTTCGTCGTCCACTACAATGGTTCTAATCACTTGCTTTGTCATGTTATACGTCCTTAACGTCATAGGGGATGCGAATTCTAACTCGCACACCTGAAGGCTGGTTATGTTCTATAGAGAATGCAAAATTACGATGATAAAGAGATTGCAAACGCTCTTTTATATTGGCTAAGCCCACGCCGTTTTCACGACTCAGTGTCCCGTTTTTAATATCTGCGCCTGGACCGTTGTCAGCGACGTCCATTAATAAATCGTTACCAAAAGTACGTGCCGTGATTGAAATACGACCACCATTTTCCATCTTTGATATGGCGTGCTTTATCGCGTTTTCAATAATTGGCTGTAAGATCATGCTTGGTACAAGCGCACTTTCGCAGCTCTCGTCAATGTCCCATAACACTTCTAAACGATCATCAAAACGCACTTTTTCAATTTCGAGATACAGACGTAACGCTTTTATTTCCTGCCCTAACGGGACGCGCTTTATTGGGTCGTTATCTAATGAATAGCGCAGAAAGTCACTCAAACGCGACACCATCGCTTCTGCTGTGTCGTTCTCTTTTAAAAGAATAAGGGTAGAGATAGCGTTTAGCGTGTTGAACAGAAAATGTGGATTAAGTTGATAGCGCAGCATCTTTATGTGCGCTTGGTGCGCCATGGTGCTTGCCTTTAGCGCATTTTGCTTTTCTTTTTGCAGCATCTGAAAGTTTTTGATGCCAAAATACACGCCGCTCCAACATCCCACCATGATGAGTGAGTTAATGGTGTTAGTGAAATACATATACCATTCATCTGGGCGATATCCGTGCTTATAGATTTCCCAATAGTTAATGTTTTTTACCACGGCCCATAGCAAAGCAATCACATAGCACGACACAATCACTATGATGATCATGTTGAGCGGTGATTGCTTTCTTGCCCATCGATAGATGTAGCGAAGCGGAATGGTTAGCAACCATCCTGCATAGGCATTAAGCATGATGATGAAAACCCAAATGGGTCGAACATCATGGAGAAAAGATCCGATGTAATAAATTATTGCGAACCCTGCCCAGCCTGCACTGTGCAATGTCCAAAATAAACGTTCATTACTTTCTATTACACGCTGAAAGCGACTCACAATATTACCAATTTAAAAACTTATAAGAAGATTATACGCAAGCCTTGCCACGACCCAAGCGCCTTGGTCGTGCCCCTTATGCTTCTTGTCGCAGGGCAAAATCTTGAAATTAGACATGTTTTGGCTATATAAATTCGCTGATTAAGCTCAGTAACTGATATTCATTCTTTTCAGCCAGTGCACCCACCACCAGGCTGGGCCAACCAGCAAGAAGCGCAAATCGTCAAAAAACGAAGGCTTTTTGCCCTCGATATGATGGCCAATAAACTGCAAAATCCACATAACGACAAACAGTACAAGAGAAAATAACCATACTGAGATACTGAAGTGGTCTAGGGTATTAACTGCACCGAAACACAGTATGGTTAAGAGGGTCATTGCAGCCCCAATCGGACCAGACAACATAAAATAATAATACAATACGGGAACCGCTATGATACGCGCCCACGTTATATCGAACTGCGCTATCATTTCAGGTACCGGCAAACTCCACAGCAAACCTATCGTTACAAAATAGATGCTGGGTACGGCAATAGCATGGATGATAACGTTGGTCTTGTTTTGGTGGCTTTCACCGTACTGCATTAAAAGTCGCTCAATACTTCTCATGTAGATCCCCTTAGCCTGTTATTTTGATTATTATCTAAAGAGCACCCAACTATTGTTTTCCTACGTTAACAATGTGTGTCGGGACAACAGCGTTTTTATCAATTTTTCTTCACAGGTAAAGGCGAGCCCATAATAAACCACATCACTATCAAGCTTATGATTTTTAACTTTTGCAGTAAGCGCTACTTCTTTACCGTCCAACGAATAGTTTAGCTTAACCTCAGCTTCATCGAGCATTACCGGCCAATTTGGCTTGACCTGTAACGCTACTTTGCACCCTTTTTCACTTAAATCTATGATGATCCCCGTTACGTTTTCGTCACTGGGATAAACGTCAGCTTCTAACGTTACTGAAACGCCAAGTTGAGCACGCTTTACAGCGCGAAGCCCTATACTTTCAATACGTTTCGGAAAGGTTGTAATAAGTAAGCCTGATGGCTTGGAAAGCAATTTGAGTACTTTCACTTTAAACGCAATAACCTGGCCAGTATCGCCCTCAAGCACAGAACGCACCACGATATCGTTGCCAACAGTCAGAGCATCCCTAACGGTAATCCACTTCGCCGATGTTGGAATATGAAAAAGCAAACATTCATCAATAAGCATGCCTATGTAGTCAGTCTTCACACGCTTTGGCGCTGCAGGCATAGCAATTTGTAAATCTACTGTATCGCCGGGTACCAGCGTACGCAACGATTCCAAATTATCTTCGCTTAGTAAATTGCTTTGTATTTTTTCAGCCATTTGTATTTGTTATTGCTGGATTTAATGTCATTTAACTCAATGTACGCATCAAACAAAAACTTATCAATACTACGATTGAAAACCATGTTCAATAAACGTAAAAATTGCCCCTTAGTAGCAGGCAATCTATTGGGATTAACTCAATAGGTTGATATAGTTGAGAGATAGTTTTGCTTATCTTTTCGGACGCTTATGACCTCTGCTCTTCGCTATACGTTAACTATTTCCAATTGGCGTGCCCATCAATTTACTGTCGCGCTGCAAATACCTGAGCATTCTGGCTCATCAATTGAGCTTAGCCTTCCAAGCTGGATCCCGGGAAGCTACATGGTGCGCGATTTTGCCAAAAGCATTATCGAGCTAACTGCAAACACTTCTGAAGGTCATAGTACTGAAAATGTTGGCGATAGAAGCGTTTATAGCCTTTCGGTAAATAAGCTCGATAAACAAACTTGGCGTATAGACACATTTGGAAAACCATGTACGGTCGTTTACTCGGTTTATGCCAACGACTTATCTATTCGCTCTGCTTTTATAAACGACCAATATGCGTTTATAAATGGCACCAGTGCGTTTCTAAACGTTTCCGGCTTCGAGAATGTGCCGTGTGAGGTGGACATTGAGCTTAACGACAGCGATTCGACAATCGCAGAATGGAAGGCTTATACGTCAATGCCTTCTCGATGTGAAAGCACAAGCCCGTCTCGGTGGCACTTCGTTGAAAAAAATTACGATGAGCTCATTGATCATCCCATTTATGTGGGCATTGCAGACACTCACAGCTTTGAGGTTGACGGCGTTACGTTTACGTTACTTTTCTCTGGTAACAACAATATTGATTATGAGCGCATAGCAAATGACTTAACGCCAATTTGCAAGCACCACCTAGATTTGTTTGGTGCTCCACAACCTATTAATAACTACCTGTTTATGACGCTGCTTGCCGACAATGGGTTTGGCGGTTTAGAGCATAAGTATTCTACTGCCCTTCTTTACCCTCGCTTCGACCTTCCTCAAGTTGGTGAAAGTGAGAAAAAAACCGACAGCTACATCACATTCTTAAGTCTGTGCAGCCATGAGTTTTTCCACACATGGCATGTTAAGCGCATTAAACCTAGCGTAATGGTGAAACCAGACTTATCTCAGGAAACGTACACGAACCAGCTGTGGATTTATGAAGGCTTTACCAGTTTCTATGATGACGTCACCCTTGCTAGAGCCGGCGTTATTGAACCACAGAAATACCTCGATATTGTTGCGCAAAATGTCAGTCGACTTTTGCAAAACGCAGGTCGCTTTAAACAAAGTGTAGCAGAAAGTAGCTTCGACGCATGGACAAAGTTTTATAAGCAAGACGCAAGCGCTACTAACAATATCGTAAGTTATTACACAAAGGGTGGCATTATCGCCCTTGGGTTAGATTTACTCCTTCGTAAGCAGTCAAACGAACAAGTGAATTTAGATACCTTGATGCAGTTATTGTGGAAACACTATGGCGTGGATGAAAAAGGTACGCCTGATGACGTGATCCAAAATCTATGTACAACGCATTTTGGCATTGATGTTTCAGAATACTTAAATCGCGTGGTGTATGGCACAGACGATGTAGAATTGGCTTCGTTAGTATCTGAAATGGGCGTTAACTATGCGGTTCGTGCTCGCGTGTCAGTTGAAGATAAAGGCGGTGCCTCCTCGCTGTCTGCTATTAAAAATCAGCTTGGCGCCACGTTAAAGCCAGCTACCTTCGGACTTACGGTAATGCAGGTATTTGAGGGTCTTGCCGCAATGAAGGCAGGTGTTCTTTTAAACGATGTCATCATTGGGTTAGACGGTCATATCGTCAATGCCCAGAAGCTTCAGCGCCTATTAGATAATGCCCAAACGTCGCAGGTGGAGTTAACGCTTATTCGAGACGGGCGGCTTCTAACCCTGCCTCTTGAGGTAACTCAGGCAAGAAAAGAAATGGCTTACTTTGAAATCACTGATGAAGAAAAGCTTAATCAGTGGCTGGGGAAATAACTCCGCCCTGTAGCGTAAAAACTAAAAAGGCGCTTTGAGAGTTTACCTGAAAGCGCCTTTTTCTTTATGACTGTTAAAACTAAATCAAATTAATGGTTACTCTTCGGGAGACCCCGAAATGATAGTCTGTGGGTCTAAACGAGTGTTTCCCAAATTAATACGCCAATCCAGATGCGGGCCTGTAGAGCGCCCTGTTGAACCTATCGTTCCAATCTGCTCTCCTTGCTTGACGGTTTCACCCACTTCTACCGTTATAGTATCCATATGAAGAAACGTTGAAAACACGCGCATGCCGTGGTCGAGAATCAAGGTGTTACCCGAATAATAGAGATCATCAGCCATTGTTACCACACCATCAACAGGTGCATACACAGGCGTGCCCGTTTCATTGGCGATGTCCAAACCATAATGCGGCCATTTCGGCACGCCATTTAGAATGCGCTGACTACCGTAAACACCAGAAATAACGCCTTTCGCAGGCCACTCAAACCGGGTGAATAATGCATCTAAATCAGTATTACCGCTTCGCGCGTTAGCTACGTTGATATTGTCTTGCTTAATACGCGCCGTCACTTCTGCTGGCGGAGAAACCATTTTTTGCTCTAGCCCGTCAATTCGCTGAATGTTGTATTCGCGTTTTTCAAGGGTAATGTCTCGCTGCCACTTTTGGCCGTTGTCTAATTTTACAACCAACGTTTGCTGCAGTGGCGCTTCCCGTTCAAAGCCAACAACAAATTTTCCGTCTTTGTTGGTTTGAACAGTTTCGCCATTAAGCGTTACTTTGGCCCCAGCGGGAGCTTGCCCGCGCAGTAAGGCACCTTGCGTAAACTTACCGTTCAACACAACGTTTACTTGCTCTTGACTAGGTAACGCTTCGTTTTGGCCGTTTAACTCTACATCTGCGTAAGCAAATGGCATAGAGGCAACTGTGCTAATTGCCACTACACAACTCATTACACGAGATAGTGCGCTATGCAATGTGTTTTTTGAAAGCGTGAATGCCATAGATGTTTCCTTTCCCTATAACGAGCTGTGGTCGAATGTTAACCCTTTACTGTGGCGCCTTTACCTACGCCCTCATAAGCGATAACTTGGCAAACGCCATCAGGCGTGCGTTTCTTCTGCTCTTCAAGCAGATACTGCGCCAAACACTCAACTGTAGAGTCGGTTTCGATGACTTCACAATCTGACTTAGGAATTAATAGTTCAAAATAGCCCTGTGACGACTCGTAAGCAAAACAGTAGTAATCCGCTTCATTTGAAACTTGACCTTTAAGCTTTCTGTCGCTGTACGCTATTTCGTCTTCACGGGTGGCTATATAGATGTCGGCCCAACGGTCAGCCCAATACTGCTGACTTTCAACACACACTTTGCCGTCAAGCATAATATCGATTCGCGAACGGTGACCGTGCGCTATGCGCTGACAATTACCGTCGTGCTTTTTAAGCCCGTGGGTATAGTGATAATACGGAGAATTAATGACTTCTTCACGTAAATGCAGCGTAATGTTTTCAACGTTTTCTGGAAGATGAGTCGCCAATACTTCTTTTAAGTAAACGCCAACAGATTCCATGTTTATCTCATCAGAATAAACAAATGCATAAGCTTCAGCGGGGCAATGTAGCATGATGCTACGCCCATCAATGCAGGTAAAGCGCGCTTCTACCTGTTCAGAATCGTCGTCGTGAATAACCTCTGAACCGCTGTATTCAGCAGGTACAAGCAACTTGTGATCAACATATTCGTCGATTAGTCGCTTTAAGTTCTTTTTCACGTGACCAAAGTCTTGAACCATGCTCTCTTCGTTGAGCTCACCGTCCAAAATCACATCGACAATCCAGCTTTCCCCTACCATGCCGCGTTTTGGGCAAAGGTAAGAGAAGTCCATCACTGTCAAATCATTTACAAATAATTGCATAACACCCTTGAATCGAGTTTATATTCTACTAACTAGTATACGTTTTTTATCTTTGCTTCGCAGCGACTAGTCCATTGAAGATTGGCGATTAAGCTGATCTTTTAAATTAGGTGGAATTCCACGGATTGTTAGCGTATCCGTAGCTGGGTCGTAAAATACCCGATCGCCCATTAGTTTGCGTTCGAAGCTAAGCGATATACCACCGCCCTGACCGGTAAATTTAGCAAGTTGTTTCAGCGCTGCAGGGTCTGGCTGAATTTCTTTTTCAAGCGGTACTTCCATAGATTGTGTGAACGCAGAAAAGTTACTGCTAGTTTCTTCATTTTGTGGAAGTCGGTTAGCCAGTTCATCTACCGATAAACTCTCGCCCGCATCAATCTTTTCTTTAAAGTATGATTTAACTTCTTCTCTATGCTGGTGCTGCTCTTGCGGGTCTAGTGACTCACTGGCTAGGTAGGCATCGACCGTAGAAATCAGTTGTTTATTTTGCTGTTTAACATCAACCAGCTCTTCGCAGCCTACAAACTGCATAAAGAAGTCTGATACCTTACGTCCCATTCTACCTTTAATAAAACTAACGTAACGCTGCTGCTCTGGCTGAATATCCCACTGAGTTAAATCGAACCGCACAGCGAGCTGCATTTTTGCTAAATCTAAGTGTTCACGCGCAGAAAGATCCAAAGAGTTTGTCACTTCAACGTGCGAGCGAGTATTTAACAATGCAATCATCAAATACTGTGTGGCTAAATACTCATACTGGCAGAAAATAAGAAAACCGGTCTCAACCGTACCTGTTTCTGCCAAAGTGCGAACTAAGCGATTGGTCGCTGATACCGAAAACGCATGGAATGCATCTTCAACGTTATCACCCGCCGCTTTGTGGATATCCATGTATTGCCTAAGACCTTCCGCAAACTCAGCCACGTTTTCGGTGCTTTTTTGCGTCGTCGCTTCGCCTTCTTCGTTTTCCACTTTTGTTTCACGGGTAACTTCCGTCACGAAGTGGCCAACCCCTTTTCCGGGTTTAGCATTGAAACTGTGGTTTATTTGATGGGCAAGAAGCTCGATTTCCGGAGTAACAGCTAAGCAGTTGTCACGTGGAATAGCTTCAATTTTCTCTTCTTTGTTTACAATCAAACGATGTACAACAAAGTGATGAATCAGTGCACTCATAGAGTATCGGGTGTCCTGTTGCTTAAAAAGTGTCAGAAATATCCAAAGAATTGCGGGATTTTAGAATGAATGATTGTACTCACTCAAACAACGATTATAATCATTTTACGTGTAAAACCATTCTTTTTATCAAAGAAATCATAAAAAAGAGGCGTAGCAATGCCCCAACAGAGCCGCTATAGCAACGACGAATTCGAAACGCTAATGAATAACGTTATTCTAACCCTTGAAGAAGGCGGTGCAAACCGTGATCTTTCACTTATGGTGTTAGGAAATGTCATTACGCACATTTTAAATACTCAGGTAGCCCCTGAAAATCGCGAAGCCATGGCAACGCAATTTGCCGACGTACTCAAGAAAAGCGTTAAAAATAGCTAAGGGATTGCATGATACTTGCCGAATCACCTCGTCGCCAGCGTGTTACTAAACTGGTAAATTGGGGGCATTGGTTTGCCTTGGCGAACATTATCATCGCCATAGTTATTGCCTCGATTTTTGTTTTCTCATCACCTATGCCTGGCACAGGTGTCGGCACCTTGTATCTTCTAGCCAACTGGTTCGGTCATATTGGTTTTATGACCTTTTTTGGCTTTGTTATTTTTATCCTCCCTCTTTGCTACTTGGTTAACAACCCCAGAGTCATAAAGGTCAGCGCGTCTATTATTGCAGCTGTGGGGCTAGCGCTCTTGGCTTTCGATGCGTTGCTATTTAATCGCACAGGCTTCCATATTAGCTTTCACGCCGCTGACTTACTGCGCAGTGAAGCTCAGTCAACAATGGCGATAGAAAGCTGGCAACAGTGGGCATTTTTATTTCTTCTGTTTATCGTTTGGCTTGGCTTCCAGTTGGTCTTAGCCAATGCAATCTGGAAACGTGTTGAACGCTTCACACGCCATAAAGTGGGCATCCCTGTTACTACATTTTTTGTCAGCTGTTTTGTTACCAGTCACGCTATACACGTGTGGGCTGATGCCAAGTTGTATCAACCTATCATCAAGCAGGACAACATGTTTCCGCTTTCTTATCCTGCGACTGCTAAAACGACGATGTCGCGTTATGGCTTGCTTGACTTAGCGGCTTATGAAGAAAGAAAACAACTTCAGTTCAACCCTGATATTCACAATATCACTTACCCAGCCGAGCCTGTTTATTGTTCTATTGAAACTAATAGAAACTTAACCGTGGTTGTCCAGACTGATAACGAACAGGTGGTGGACTTAAGTAACATTAAGCGCAACACCTTAAACAAAGTAGCCAATTACTATTCGACGGCCAGCAGCATAGAAGGCTTAATGACTACTACGCTATTTGGTGTTCCCGAAATATACCAAGACGCTTTATCTCAAAAGCGTCCGGTGTTATTAGCACTTCCATTGGGGTCTGGCATGCCGGTCTCTATTCACAGCGATGAAGCGTTGCCGTTGCCTCAATTAGCGGGATATTTGCAACCACTGAGCAACAATCATGATGGTTTGCATATTGCGTTTTTGAAGAGTGCTGATATCGAAAGCTATGTGAAAAACACGTTAGCGCGTAAACACGATGTGATTGTTGCAACTGGCTTTGGTAGCGAAAGTGGCAAAGGCACGCTGTACAGTACCCTTAAACTGAATGCTAGCTTAGCCAGCACGGAAGATTTAGCGCCTACCATTTTAGGAGCATTGGGATGTAACGCCCCTGCTACGTTTTATTCTACTGGCCAAAGCTTACTTTCTCCTTCAAGACCATGGCTAGTTAGCACCTCTGGTGAACGCATTGTTGTGTTCCATGACAATAAACGTACTGACGTACTTAGTAACGGCAGCTATGAAATAAGCGACATGGCGACCGGCAAGCGCAGCAAAGAAGCGCTAAATGTCGATTTATTAAGTCAGGCTATTAAACACCTATCACGATTCTCAACACAAAATTAAAATTCTGGCGGCAGACTAAGGAAAGTCTGCCGTTAAGCGCTTCGGTGTTATGTACAACCACCCAATATGAGTTACGCATAACCACTCATCTAATTGTTTTGCATAAATAATCTAGAAAACCAGCACATTACGAAATACCGGCCCAAACGGGTTCTCGCAACACACTGTGTTAAGGACGCAAACTAATAAAGACTATAGTTTCAGGCCATCTAGCTAGAGGTGTGGATGTCTACCCACCATTGAATCCGATGGGTAATCCACTTTAGATATTACTGTGGTGTTTTTTGCCATAGCTGAATATGGAAGTCTGCGGTTACGCTTTTCAACGTTTCAACAATCTCATCGATTTTGCCGTTTGGCAGTTTCCAGTAAAACGGCGTCATTCTGATAAGTGCCAGCGCATGTTCTTCGCTTTCGAAATGGATAGGAAAGGAAAAGCATTCATTGCAAACCCGTGTAAGCCCATCTCGTTCTTGGTTGTCGATTTCATGCTGTCTTGGATTGTCGTACACCTGCTGTTTAAGCTCAAACAGGTGTTCAGGCGCAGGATCGACCGTCACTAAAAGGCCATTGTTTTTAAGAGCCCTCACATATTCTTCATTACTCCCAGGTGCGAAAACCTGAATCATCACATCTTGCGAGTTACCGCTTAGGGGTAAATCGAAACTGCTAGCAACAACGAACTGTGCTTGTTTGTACGCTTTAGCTGCCAGCTCTACTGCGATTTTGGCGATATCGCTACCTGCTCCTTCAACCTTTAAACCACTCGCTGAAAGTCCTTGTACCATCGCATCCAAGTAACTCCCCTCACCACAACCCGCGTCATAAACCTTTATGGCATTCTTTGATGCTTCTTCATTGGTTGTCGTTTCATTTAGTACCTTTTCCACCAGCGTCACTAATTTATCTTTCAACGGCTTATAGGCATTTAATTGATGGAATTCCCTTCTGGCTCTCACCATTGCTTTGTCGTCACCCGGAAGTTTCGATTTTTTAAATTGAACGGGCAAAAGGTTAACGTAACCAGATTTCGCTTTATCGAAGGTATGGTTATTTTCGCAGCGAATAGGCGTTGTATGTAATGAGATAGGGAGTTTACAAAGTGGGCAGTGCCACATGACAGGTTCTTTTTACTGAGAATTTGCCGTAAAGGATATCAAACCCGACACCTTTACGGCAATAAGCGTAACAACATCACACGCCGAGTTAACACTAATACTGGGCGCTTTCGTGCTTATTTGGAGAACTTTTACACTACAACTTTGCCAATGGATGTTGCTCTTCAGCCCATGGAGAAGTGAAGAAATGTGCTATTGCGCTTTGCGGCACTTCATCTACTGTTTTGTATTTCCACTGTGGTGACATGTCTTTATCAATCAAAAGCGCTCTTACCCCCTCTTGGAACTCACCACTTTCTCCACATCGACAGGACATATCAGCTTCCATTCTAAAACAGTCAGCCAACGTCATATTCGCACCTTTCTTACATTGCTCGAACACCAAATGCATAGTGATAGGAGAACCTTTAGCTAGAGTGCTTTGCGCTCTCTGTAACCACTTATTCTCACTCATGTCTGCGTTAAGAATGGCATGAACTACGTCGGTAACATTGTCAGCCGAACACAAGTCATTAATAAGTGCCATATTCGGCTCAACGTTGCCATTGGGAAATTCTTCTGGCGTTTTCATTGTGTCGATAATGTGCGAAACACTAGAAGCCAAACTTTCGCTGTCGGTCTTTTCCCACGTGTATTCTACGAGGGTATTAAGCAAAGTGTCTTTTTCTGTACTCGCCAGCAAACTGTCTGCAAGCCCTACAAAGCAAGCATCGGAGCCATTCATTTGGCCGCCTGTTAGACCTAGGAAGAGACCTGCTTTACCTGGTAAGCGAGGTAGAAAATAGCTACCGCCTACGTCCGGGTACAAACCTATCGTAATTTCCGGCATAGCAAGACGAGAGGTTTCGGTTACTATTCGATGGCTTGCACCGCATAGAAGCCCCATGCCACCGCCCATAACAATACCACTGCCCCATACAACAATAGGCTTACTGTAATTGTGAATAGTATAATCTAGCGTGTACTCAGTTTCGAAAAATGTTTCTAAGAAAGCTGGAATTTGCCCATTAGCTTCCACCATCGATTTGTACATAGACACTATGTCACCACCGGCGCAAAATGCCTTCTCGCCAGCAGCATCGATCACAACAGCTACGATATCGTTGCGAGACTGCCATCGCTGAAGCGCGTCAAGCATGATGCTAGCCATTTCCAAATCCAATGCATTTAATGCCTTTGGCTTGTTAAGCGTTAAACGGCCTATTGTGTAGTCGTTGCTAGACGTCTTGATTTCATCAACAATGACTACCGATTCCACATCTGTCATTTTCACTCCTTCCCATAGTCCATTAAATCGTGCCTGAAATAGTTCGTTAGCGAAGTGTACTACAGTACACTTCTCTCATCTGACAGCAAACGTCTACCAATGATAACGCGCATAATTTCATTGGTGCCTTCCAATATTTGATGTACGCGAACATCTCTGAAGTGACGCTCCAACGGATATTCTTTGATATAACCGTACCCGCCGTGTAGCTGGAGGGCATCGTTACATACATTGAAGCCAACATCTGTCGCGAACCTTTTCGCCATAGCGCAATAGGTGGTTTTGTCTGGGTCGTTATTATCCAGCTTACAAGCCGCCATACGTACCATTTGTCTCGCTGCAACAAGTTCAGTAGCCATATCAGCTAATTTAAACTGTAATGCCTGGAAACCTGCAATAGGTTTACCAAACTGCTCACGTTCATTCATGTAGTCGCGCGCAACGTTTAGCGCCTGCTGTGCAGTTCCTACCGAGCAAGTTGCAATATTGATTCGGCCGCCATCAAGCCCTTGCATGGCCATTTTAAAGCCTTGTCCTTCCTCGCCAAGTAACCAACTAGCATCTAATTTCACGTTATCGAACGTGATCATACGAGTGGGCTGTGCATTCCACCCCATTTTTTCTTCGGCTTTACCGTACTCAATCCCGTCGGCATTAGCCGGAACCGCGAATGCAGATACGCCCTTAGGACCATCTTCCCCTGTACGCGCCATTACAACAAGAACATCCGTACTGCCAGCACCAGAGATAAACACCTTAGACCCGTTAAGGACATACCCACCGTCAGCTTTCGTCGCCTTTGTTTTTAGCGACGCTGCATCAGAACCAGCGCCAGGCTCGGTTAGGCAATATGATGCCAGCTTGTCACCGGTTACCAGTTGGTCACACCACATATCTTTAACTTCACTGGTGCCCCAAGTGGCAATCATCCACGTTGCCATGTTATGTATGGTTAACATAGCTGTAGTCGTGGTACATCCCATTGAAAGCTGCTCGAAGATTATGGAGGAATCGAGCCTGGATAAACCCAGCCCACCTGCACTCTCAGGCGCATACAATCCACAGAAGCCTAATTCACCCGCTTTCTTTATTGCTTCTACTGGGAAGTGATGTTCTCTATCCCACATAGCGGCGTTAGGTGCTAGCTCTTGCTGAGCGAATTGACGGGCGGTGTCTTCAAAGGCTAACTGGTCATCGGTTAATTCAAAATTCATTAGGCATACCCTCAATTGATTTGCTTTTGAACTACAATAACCAATACTTACCCCTTACGTAAACGTAAAGGTAAATTTTTATTTAAAAACATTGAGGGTTAACGTAAATATTTTGTGACGAGAAATGCTGTTTCTTTATAGACTCCAGCACGAAGCAGAAAAAAGTTATCCTTTTTAATAATGCACTTTTATCTCGCCGCTGATAAGCTAGGTTGATGTAAGTAAACCTTGTTTGGTCGCCGTGGAATTCAGAATAGCTATAGTAGAAGACAATGCTACTGCTCGGACTGCGCTTCGAGGACATTTAATGTCAATTGCTAACTTATCGGTAAGTAGCTTTGCATCTGGTGTAGAACTGAAAGCGGCACTTAAAAAGCAAAACTTTGAACTCCTGTTAATGGACTATCACCTAGGTCAAGGCAAAACAGGCGTGGAATGGATCCAGAGTTTAAGAGAGGCAGGCTTTATAAGACCTAGCACAGGCATTATTTTCTTAACGTCTGATCGCTCACCGCAAATTATTGGCCGTATAATGGATTTACAGCCTGACGTTTTGCTTATTAAGCCATACACCATTGCTTCACTAACCCGCCAAATTAACCATTACTTAAGTTATCGAGACTTTGTTAAAAACGTATTGCACGCGCTGGATAACAAACAACTTGACCGAGCAATTAGTGTCGTTAGAGCTAAGATCACCGAAGGCATTCCTCCTCGGCTTGTTGCTGAAATTAGAAAGCTTTATGCGCGTCTTCTTTTCGAGAATGGTGATTTGCAACGAGCGTTGAGTATTTATGACGACGTGTTAACCCGCTCTGACAAAGTTCTTTGGGCACAATGGGGAAAAGTAAAGTGCCAGTACGCTTCGGGTCAATGGCCACATTGTAAAAGCCATTTGAGCCAAATGGTTAACTCTAGCTTGGCTCGCGACAAGGCATTTGAATGGCTTGCATCCATATCATTTGAACAAGACTCCTACGATCAAGTAGAAAAATACTTAAATGAAATTAAGTTTAGTGAATTAAGCCTACCAGCTGCAAAGTTAAAAACCATTGCCTATCAAAAGCAGGACAAGGTTGTAGAAGCCATCGATCTCTTACAGAAGAAACGGGCTATGCATCGCAGTGCAAAAGACAGGTTCAATGACTTTACGTTTGAACTCGCTGAGTTCTATTTGTTTCTTGCAGAAGAGTCGCCTGAAACCAATAGAAAAGAAAGCTTGTCTCAGGCTAGAAAATTAGTAGGCATTGCCGGAAGAAGTCAGGGCGACCCGCAGACTTTACAAAAAAGAGACTACCTTTTGGCTTTCTCGGCTGTGCTGGACGGCGACTTAGAAAAAGCAGCACATTTGCTTGAAAGCGACTACGTCGACAACTACCTTCGCACTGAGCCGTCTATCCTCGTTATTGCCGCAAAAGTACATCACGGTCTTGGAGATGAACGCAAAGCTGGTGAGTTACTCTTGATGGCTAAGCGTAAAAACGCGGAGTTACAAGCTATTTCAGAACAGGTTATGAATGACGAGCTGATTTTTTCGGGTGGAGAAAGGTTAGGTTTAAATCACGAACAGGCCATTTCTATAAACGAGGCCGGCACACAACTCTTTATCGAAGGATTATTCAACAAGGCAATGAGGCATTTTTATGATGCTTTCCAACTCTCCCCCGATACCGCAGCGTTTGGCTTAAACCTTCTTCAGTGCATGATTGAGTCAGACACAGGTGTTTACCGAAAATTTAACGTCAGACAGCTACTCGACAAGATAATGTTACTCCCCTTGAATGACGTTAACAAGGCCCGTTTGGAACAGCTTACGCTATCTGCTCAAGAACAGGCGCTGTAATGTTTATTTAGCAAATTACTAAAGCTACATCCATAACCTGCGTTATGGATAAACACGCACCGCTTCCAGAACGTCACTGTTTTTCGCTGTTTAGTACATTTTATTGTAAACCAGCGGGCCTTTTATTCTTGTTAGTCTGTTAGCGTTATTTTAGTCGGGTAAGCAAACTCGATGTATCCCAACGGCCGCCACCAAGCTTTTGAACATCTGCATAATATTGATCAACAAGTGCCGTAAGCGCCAAAGTCGAGCCGTTCTTACGCGCTTCATCCAATGCAATGCTTAAGTCTTTACGCATCCAATCAACAGCAAAACCAAAATCAAAGCTGTTATTTAGCATAGTGCTGGCTCTGTTTTCCATCTGCCACGACTGAGCTGCGCCTTTACTAATAACATCGACAACCGCATTACAATCAAGCCCAGCACGCTGGCCAAAATGTAGTGCTTCAGCCAAGCCTTGTACAATGCCGGCAATACAAATCTGATTCATCATTTTTGCTAGTTGACCGCTGCCACTCTTACCAAGTAGCTGACTGTGTCGTGCATAATGTGCCATTACCGGCTCAACCGTGCTGTATACGTCTTCATCGCCGCCCACCATAATGGTCAGCTGCCCATTCTCAGCCCCAGCCTGGCCACCAGAAACTGGTGCATCCAAGAAGCCAACTTGCTTATCTTGGCAGCTTTTATATAGTTCTCTGGCAATATCTGCTGATGCAGTCGTATGATCGACCAGCACACTGCCCGTCTTCATCACTGCTAACGCCTGTGTGCCCACATCTCTTACATCATTATCGTTACCCACACACATAAATACGATGTCAGCGCCTTCACACGCCTGCGCAACGGTATTGCTAGCACTGACTTTAGCGTCGCCAGTGTTATAGGTTGTTAGCCAATCCTGTGCCTTTTGAGAGGTACGATTATAAACAGTGACCGAATAGCCAGCTTTGCTCAAGTGCCCTGCCATAGGATAGCCCATTACACCCAAGCCCAAAAAACTCACTTTCAAATTACTCATACAAAATATACTCTAGATACTTAACAAAGATGGTTGGATTACCTAAGAGTAACAGACTTAACAACAACAAAAATATAGGAAAATAATTTTGGCGCTCTATGAACACGCTATTACGTTGAACAACGGTGAACAAACTACCCTTGAACAATACAAGGGTAAGGTATTACTCATTGTTAATACGGCAAGCAAATGTGGCTTTACTCCTCAATATGAAGGACTAGAGTCGCTCTATAAAAAATACAACGATAAGGGCTTTGAAATTTTAGGGTTTCCCTGCGATCAGTTCGGACATCAAGAGCCAGGTAGCGACGAAGATATTGCGCAATTTTGTAGCCTTAATTTTGGCGTTTCATTCCCATTATTTAAGAAAACAAATGTAAATGGTCCAGATGCCAATCCGCTCTTTGAGGAATTGAAAAGCGAAGCCCCCGGTCTTCTTGGCACAAAACGTATAAAATGGAACTTCACTAAGTTCTTAGTTAATGCTCAAGGCAAGGTGCTAAAACGTTATGCGCCTACTGTAAAACCAGAAGCCATTGAGAAAGACATCGCTAAGCTTTTATCAGCGAATTAGTACGCTTTGCAGTTTAGATAGCCGCCGGCATGGCGGCAGTGAACGAGCGTTTTGAAATATACCTAATGCGTTAGTGCTCAATACATCCCGCTAGATTTATTGATCTACATCTATGTAGTTTAAATGTGAATGTGGTAATTTTTTGCCGTCTAAGTGACTTAACTGGGTACTAAAATGAATACCTCTGCACGTAAAAAAGCGCACGATAACCTCAGCGACCAACAACACAAAAGCATCGCTTTTTTTAGTACTCGCTCTTATGAACACGCTCTGTTTTCTGAATTGCTGGAAACATTAAACGGTGCTAGTGACAAAACCATCAATGCCACATTTTTTGAACACCCACTGAACGCTTCAACCGCAGCGAGTTGCAGTGGATTCAGCGATGTTGTTGTGTTTGTAAATGACGACATTAATAGGAAAACCATTGAAGTTCTAAAACACTGTGGGGTTAAACATATTGCGCTTCGCTGCGCTGGCTTCAACAATGTTGATGTGGATGCAGCAGCAAAGGCAGGTATCACTGTAAGCCGCGTACCCGCTTATAGCCCTGAAACCGTGGCTGAACATACAATTGCGCTAATCCTTACGTTGAACCGAAAAACACATAAAGCATACAACCGAGTACGCGAAGGCAACTTCAATCTTGGAGGATTGATGGGCTTTACGCTTCACGGTAAAACCGTAGGGGTAATTGGCACAGGAAAGATTGGGCAAGCTGTTATTCGCATACTATTGGGGTTTGGATGTCATGTGCTTTGCTTCGATCCGCATCCAAATAGTGATGTAACCGCAATGGGAGCCCATTATGTAACGCTAAATGAACTACTTGAAAAAAGCGTTATCGTTACCCTGCACTGCCCGCTCAACGAACAGAGTCATCATATAATCAATGCTAAGAGTATTGATAAAATGCCTCAAGGCGTCATGCTAATTAACACGTCAAGAGGCGGGCTTGTCGATGACAATGCCATCATTAAAGGACTTAAGTCGAAAAAAATTGGATATTTAGGGCTAGATGTCTACGAAAGAGAATCCGAACTGTTTTTTAACGATCATTCGCAAGACATAATTCAGGATGATATTTTTCAGCGCTTAACTACGTTTCCGAACGTTTTAATAACGGGTCACCAAGGTTTCTTCACGCTCGAAGCCTTAGAGGAAATCGCAAAAATCACGGTCAATAATATTATGACGGGTGAGAACGCGCTCTAAGGCACCACAACAACCATCTACGTATTAGCGCGCTCATGACCCTATGTAGTCCGCCACGTAAATATCCCAACAAACTCTTTTTTACTGGCTTTTTCTATTTCTCTTTTTCTAGAATCAGCTGAAAATATTTTCCTAACCAAAGGTAAGGCGCTTGCCTATGATACTGCCGCTCTAGCGCAAGTAAGTCATCAAATTTGCTGCTTTGATGGGTTATATCTCGCATGTAATCATGGAAACAACGAATGCCTGCTTTTTCGATAATTTTGAAACCCAATGATTTACAATGTTCAACCACGCGGGTTGCACTTAACGGCTGTTTTGGATTCAGTCTAACTTGCTTTTTAACTTTCATCCCTTTCGCGATGTAATCAAAGTTTCCGTAGATAGCATTGGCAAACAAATTCGCATCTTGGTTGAAAAAGCTTAGGCTTAAACGGGACCCTGGCTTCATGTTTTTATACATAAAGTCGATAGCATCAAAGGGCGCATCCAGCCACTCTAAAACCGCATGGCAAATCACTAAATCAAAACTATCTAAATCCTCAATCTGCTGCAAATATTGATGCCTAATTGTAATATTTGGTGCATCTGCAAGCAGTGTCTCAGCTTGTTTAAGTACATCCTTCGACGCGTCAGTTAACACAACAGAATGCCCTTTAGAAGCAATATGCGCTGTCATAACACCTGTACCCCCGCCTATTTCAATAGCGCGAACAGGCGTGTTTAAATAAGGCTCGAGAACATCACATAACAAGGTGTGCCTGAGCTTCCCCTTAGTAGTGCCATATATATTGCTTGAGAATTTTTCTGCAATACCATCGAAGATACGATCGTTATTCATATACTACAGTCATCGCTAAGCAGGATTGTCAATATCAATAAACTCGACAGGCACGTCGAATTGCTGCCCAATGTGCTCTCCTAAGGATTTCACACCGTAGCGTTCAGTAGCATGATGACCAGCAGCAAAAAAAGTTATCCCCATCTCCCTTGCCGTGTGTACAGTTTGTTCAGACACTTCTCCGGTAATAAATGCATCAACGCCCAGTTCAACCGCTTGTTCGATGAACCCTTGTCCACCTCCCGTGCACCAAGCAAGCTTCGATATAGGTTTTGATACAGGCCCCTCAATCAGCACGTCTCTCTCTAGCAACTTCTGTAATTTAACCTGTAACGCTGACCCTTCAATTTCTTCTTCAAAATTTCCGTGCATAACAACACCAACAGGCTTCACACCGCTCACCGCACTTATATTTTGAATGCCTAATAGCGATGCAAGTTGTCGGTTGTTGCCAAATTCAGGGTGTACATCCAGTGGAAGGTGATAAGCAAACAAATTGATATCATTTAACAGTAGCGCTTGAAGGCGGCGCTTTTTCATGCCCGCAATCACTTGTGACTCACCTTTCCAAAAATAACCATGGTGAACAATTAGCGCATCTGCCTTAGCTTTTATGGCGGCATCAACGAGTGCTTGTGACGCAGTTACACCGGTTACTATCTTCTCAATTTTACTTGCGCCCTCTACCTGTAATCCATTGGGGCAATAATCACTGATCTCGCTGACCCTTAACATTCCATCAAGATAATTTTGTAGTTCTAGGCGGGTAATAGACACAAGTCCTCCGGTTGAAAGTTAGACAAACTGTTAAAAAAACGTTATAAAAAGACGCGAACGTTTAGCATTATACCTGTAATTAGACAATTATGAGTGGTGAGTAGATCCAATTTTAGTTTTGCGACACGTGCTGGCTTGGTCGTTACGCTGGGCAAGTTTTTCTCAGCGTGATAGCAATTACATACGTCGCATAGCGTTCGTCATCTTAACAAAATAAAGAGCAAAAAAGCATGGCAAACTTAGACAAAGACGAAGTAGTAGCAGCATTTACCGAAGCTTATAAAAAGGCGAACGGCAAAGCACCATCTATTGAGAGCAAAAGTGGTTGGTACAGTGTAGATGGCGGTAAGAACGTCCGTTTAGCACAGCTTCAAGAGATGACAGCGTCGTTAGCTTCTGGCTCTTCTGACGGCACGAGTGAAAGCGAAGAGAAAAAAGCGCCAAAGAAAGAGGCAAAAGCCGCAGCGAAACCAGCGAAGAAAAAGGCACCTTCATCCAAAAAGTCAGGATTTTCGGTAAAGGATTTCTGGGCAGAAAAGCTCAATGCAGAGGCGCCTGGCGCAACCCTTCCTCGATAATATTGCATAACCTGATTCAATATCTAGTTTAGCTACTGGTGTAAAAACGCAATAAATGTCGCATACCGTAAGTGTCGTTGAGGCGCTTGTGTTATTTGCCTGCTAGCCCTTGGGCTACGAATGGAACTAGGTGCTGGATAACTTCTTTTATATCGACATGCTTGTGAAAGTCAGACTCAGCTATTTCTGTTAGCGCTTGGCTCGACGCCATTGAAAATACAAAACTTCCCATCGCAAAATGCAAACGCCAGAATAGTTCTTCCTCAGGTAAATCAGGAAGACAACGTCTTATAGCGTCGACAAGTGCACGGATACAATCACCGTAATCATTCATTAAGAACTTACGCAAATGCCCCTGAGTTTCGTTGTATCCACGCCCTAGCAACTTAACAAACGTTGAAGTACCCTGCTCTGAAATGGTGTTGAGGTTAAGCATAGGAGGGATCAACGAATACAAGAGTTGCTCAACGCCCTTCGCACCTTCCATGGGTGTCAAAGACGCCAAGCAAGACTCTACCTGCGGCATTAGGTGATCAAAGTACCTTTTAAACACGGCTTGAATTAAATTCTTCTTACTGCCGAAGTGATAGTTCACCGACGCCAAATTCACTTCTGCTCTGGCAGTAATCTCGCGCATGGATGTTTGAGTAAAGCCGCTTTGAGAAAATAAGTACTCTGCCGCATCTAATATATCGGTTTTAGTATGCCGTGCCATATTCTTTTTATTATCTTTTTGTAGGTTAAAAATTTAACGTACGTCTGTGTTAACAATCGTTTTATCGGTCCTGAATTATCAACACAGACAAATTGTCGCTATTAAAACCAGTGACGCGCTTTGCTCATTGATTTCATAAACACGCGCTCAACAACATTTGCTGCAGACATCCCCAGTTTCTCTGCTACATTTTTCTTCACAGCATACTTAACACTAAATATTTCGCGTGCGGGATAATGAGAAAGAATATAGTCATCTGAGGTTGTGATGTCGTCAATTAAGCCAAGCGACTTAGCTTTAATACCTGGCCAATACTCGCCTGTGGCGACTTTATCGATGTCCATATCTGGACGCTGGCTTTGAACGAAGTCTTTGAACAGTACATGAATCTCTTCAATTTCTTCTTTAAATTTCGCGCGGCCTTCATCGTTGTTCTCACCAAATACGGTTAGAGTACGCTTGAATTCACCAGCGGTGTGTTGTTCGAACTCAATATCATTTTTCTTCAATAATTTATTAAAGTTAGGCAACTGAGCTAAAACGCCTATGCTGCCAATGTAAGCAAATTGAGACGCCAGTAATTTGTCTGCAACACAAGCCATCATGTAACCACCGCTTGCCGCCACTTTATCTACCGCAATCGTTAGTTTAAGGCCCTTTTCCTTGATACGCTGAAGTTGAGACGCTGCAAGTCCATAGCCGTGTACAACACCCCCACCACTTTCAAGTCGAACCAAGACTTCGTCTTCTTTATTCGCTACACACAAGATAGCGGTAATTTCTTCTCGTAAGTGTTCCACTTCATTGGCGTCCATCGAACCTTTAAAGTCGATGACATAAAGACGGGACTTTTCAGACTCTTCGCCCTGTTCTGTGATTTTGGCTTTGTTTTTTGCTTTATTTTTAGCTTTCGCTTCTTTTTTCTGTTCCTTGGCTAATTTCTTTAACGCATTTTTATCTAACAGAACCTGTTTCGCGTAATTTGTAATGTCTTTCAACTGCTCAGAAATAGACACGATCTCAAGTTGCCCTTTCCCATGCTTTTGCTTACTCGCTAAGCCAACAATGGTAGATACAACCACAATAAAAGCGATAACTAGCGTTACTGCCTTGGCAACAAACAAACCGTACTCGTACAAAAACTCCAAACTTTACTCCTAGTAAAATAAAACGGGTAAGCGTCGTTGTTTACCCACAACGTAAATAGCGGCGTTGCTTTGTTAAAAGCAACGCCGCTTTGCTAATTACGTTATAATACCAGTCTCATCTTATTCTGACGATAGGGTAACTTGCTCTATCTTGTTAGCCTCTATCTCCTCGTCAGTAAAGAAGATATCTCTTAGCGTAGGCTGCGTAGAATAAAGCTGAGTTTGGTCTAAGAAGTGTTCACTGCCATACTTGCGAGATTGTGAGTAGGTCAGAATACCCCGTCCCTTGGGGCCTTCATCAGTGAAGTTAATAACCATAGCCCAACTGGTGCCATAGTTAATATGGTAGCCTTCAGCTTCTGCACTCATTATGGTGTTACTATTCACAGGCTCGTAGTTATGACGTGGAAGCAACGTACCGTTCCTGTTGCTTATAACGTCAAACACGTTAAAGCCACCTTCAATATTGTGTGCACCAGCCCATGGTAGTTTGATACCAGACGCCGTGCCATCTGGCAGGCTTCGCTCAACAAACTGAACGTCCCCTAGCGGCGCGTCAAATGCGACACCAGCTTGCTCAATCAATTGAGTTGCTCTTGCCAATTGTTCAAGAGTAACGTCATTTTGCAACAAGCCAGAAGGCGTAGTGACTGGTGATTCTAGTGAAAACGGCGTTTCCCACTGTGGCGCTTGGTTAAACTGGAATGCAAACTCTCTAAACACGTGTGCACCAGTACTTGTAAGGTTCATGGTGCCATCCCAATCCTCCAACGCAGCACAGGCTTGTGAAACATCAACGCTAGTTCCGTCTACATCTACAGGTGTTGAACCTTGCGCGGCGCATAGCGAAAGCAATGAAGGCAAAATATTCTCTGCTAAATAACTTCTGTTATTAAACAGTAAGCCTTCCACTTCGTCTGGCGTAAAGGTTCCGTCACTTCCCGCTTCGTTTTCAATAAACTGTTGGCCCATTCTTGAGCGTAGTGTTTGTTGATATTCCACGCTACCAAATAGCGGATTGCTTACAACAATTGGTGAGTTTAAATTCGTTAACCAATAGCTGTCGTTCGAGTTTTGAACTGAATCCGTGCCCTCGTACTTAGGCGCTTCTTCGTATGGAACGGGTCCTTCGAAATCAAACTGCGAAATGTTACCCGGTAATACGGTAAAGCCAGCAGCCGCTTTAGTCTGAATAAGTAACGGGTTTGTGGTTAGTTGCTCAATTGCGGTTTCGGTTAGATTCGGCACGGTTGAATCGTCAATGTAGAATACTTGACCATCATCAGAGGCAGCCATTGTATTATTGAAAATAACACCGTCGTAATCTTTAAACGCCTGCTTAAATTCGTCCATGGATGTCGCCATATTCATGGCAAGCCAATGGTCTACAATATCGAAGTTAGGCAGATTTGCGTCTTTTATGGCAAAGGCATTATTACCATTCCAATCAAAGTTACCAGGCACTTCAATCATTGGACCGTAGTTGGTGTAATACGCGGTCTTATTAAGCTTAATGGTTTGCCCTCCACCCACTGCGACATCAATTTGAAGTGGCTTTTCATAGATGGTGCGTCTAGTGCCATCAACCATATGGGTAAGGCCAGATTCATCATCTTCGTCGAGGGTCAGCTGATACACAACAAAATGTTCAGCCGTCGAGAAGGTGTGTGTCCATGCAACGTTTTCGTTAAATCCAATATTTACCGCACCAGGCAATCCCATCAACGAGCCACCTGTTACATTCAAGTGTCCGGGTACTTGAGCATGGAAATTCCAAAAGCGTAGGTTTCCTATGTGAGGAAAATGCGGATTGCCTAAAACCATACCTTTGCCATTGGTCGTTTTATCGCTGCCTAACCCCCAACCATTAGAGCCCATTTCTTGAGGATTTTTTTCAGGCAGACCTACCGTTGGTGAAATCTTAAAGGTAGAAGCAACGTCACTTGAGGACGCAGCTGGAGTAGGTAGATAACTCTCACCTTCAGGCGCTGCAATAAACATAGGTCCTAAGAAATTAGCGGCCCCAGGTAATAGCGCCACGCCTAATGAGTACGTTAATAGATCCACACTATCAATTTCAGTGACCCATGGTTGGCCAGCACAGCTTTGATCTTGTTCTTCTACAGGAGTTTCAGCTAAGTACCGGTTGTATCCAGCAGTGTAGCCTTGAAACATTGCACGTGAATTAGCAGACAACCGAGGTAAGTTCTCTTCTGCTAACTCTCTAATACCTAGAGTAAGAAAACCGAAATCGTTAATAAGGTGCTCTGAATCACCGCTACCAGGTACAGCATCTGGACCAAAATACTTAGCTCTCTCAGAGTTATACTTCACAATCTGGTCGGCGAGTACGCAAAGGTTATCGCGTGCAAACGCATAACCCACACCGTAAGCCATACTTTCTAGGTTATCGGCTTTCACATGCGGAACGCCATAGGTGGTCCAGGTAACATCCGCGGACAGTGTACCGTCAGGAGAAAATGCTGGAATTGGTGCTGGTGTTGGTTCGGGTGTCGTAGGCGTTGTGGGCGCTGGTTGTTCTACGTTAGAAAAGTCGTTATCGTTATCGCCGCACGCACCGAGAAGTGCAGTGAGTGATAACGCAATAAGCGTCCGTTTAGCGTTAAAGGTGTTGTCAATCATCTCAAATGTTCCCTAATGATAAATGAAAAAGGTCAACCACTCTTACCGCACGCGTCTTCAAAGCGGTGTTAATTACAGTGTAAGTAAAACTGATCCGACCTGAATTCACACTACATTAACAAATGAAAACATTCAAACAACATTATAATTTTTCTACAAAAAAGCCGGCAATAACGCCTAATGCCGATCAGTTAAGAATATTTTCCTGATCGGTTGACCGATCGTTTTAAGGCTTCAAAATCCGATATCAGTCTCTGGTATCGGATTTTTTTATGTCTTTGCTTACAAACCTCGATGATACATTTGCTCATGCAGAAGATTTGAATGCTATTAATAAACTGATGTCTTTAATTGACCCTGAGCTTCTTCAGCAAGCTTATGCTTTATCGGGGGTAGCGACCGTCAGACGTCGCCGCTTACCTTTGGATTCGGTCGTATTTACTATTGTTGGTATGAGTCTGTTTCGTAGTGATCCGGTCTGGGATATCGCGAATAAACTGGATATCTCGTTACCTGGTAAAAGCAGGTTTGTTGCTCCCAGCGCAGTGGTGCAGGCCCGGCAGCGACTGGGCGAAGAAGCTGTCGGTCATGTCTTTAAGCTGATGGCACAGCGGGCATTTGGTGAGTATGCCTTTGAACAGTGGTGTGGTTTAAATGTACTGGCGGTTGATGGTGTGATGTTCCGTGCCCAGGATACCACTGAGAACCTTGCCGCATTCGGATGTGACCGGAATGTGATGGGCGATAACCCGTACCCGCAGGTACGCATGTGTAGTCTGATGGAAACGTCTAGCCACCTTCTTTTGGCCAGTGAATTTGACGGCCGTGATGTCGGAGAGATGTCTCTTGCAGAGCGGCTTATTCCTTCAGTCCCTGATAACTCTCTAACCCTCTTCGACAGAGGATATTACTCGCTGGGATTACTGCACCTGTGGATGACCAAAGGTGTTAATACGCACTGGATGCTGCCCGCCCGTAAAGATTTACAGTACATAGTGAAACATCAACTAAGAGAACATGATGCTGTAGTCACCCTCAAGACCTCGCCTCAGGCGCGGAAGAAGTTTGATGGTTTACCTGAAACCATCGAAGCGAGACTGACCAGTTACGAAGTAAACGGAAAGACCTACCGCGTGCTTAGTTCAATGGTCGATGCTATGCAGTTCCCCTACGAAGAGATTGTCGATGTGTACGTTCAACGCTGGGAAATAGAACTGGGCTTCAGGGAAATGAAACAGACGTTACATCAGGCAAAGCTGACGCTTCGCAGCAAGAAATCTGAGATGGTGCGTCAGGAACTGTGGGGACTATTACTCGCCTACAATCTGATTAGAATGATGATGCTTGATGCCGTAAAAGATATGCCGGAGCTATCTCCCTCACGGCTTAGCTTCGGTCTATGCATGAGGCATATCATCGTTTTCTTCCTGACCACCATCCCAGACACAGTGACCAAACTGCCCGTCCACTATGAATACCTGATGGAATCGTTGAGGATGATGAAGTTACCTGACAAACGACCTGACAGGTATTATCCACGAGTTGTGAGGAAAAGACCGACTAAATACCCCACAAAGAAAAAAGCCAGTCAGCTTAACTGACTGGCATTAGGCAATAACGCCGGCTTTCTTTCTATAAAATGTAAGCAGTTGTAACGCTGCCCATTGGAGTAAACTACCCTTGGCTAGTTCGCTACAACACTTTCATCAGAAATTGGCAGTACAAGTGCGTCAGACGCAATATAACCCGCCACTTCTTTTTGCATTTCCGTTGTTACCGCTGCGCTCGCCGCTGGGCTTAAGCTAGAAGCATGAGCACCACTATTGAACTGTACAATTCCGCTAATTGGATCTGTACCAGGACCTTGCGTGGTTGTCACTTGCTCTAAGCCAATGGTCGCTGCCAGAGGAAGCTGACCTGACAATGGTAACGCTGTTGAAATTGGAATAACTTGATCCGGAAGGTTCGCGTCGCTGCCATCACCCACTACCGTCATCATATGAACTGGCGTATTGCTACCCAGTGTCTGAGCGTAGTTAGTAGGGTCACCAGCATCCATTACCGTTTGCGCAGCAAAAGCAAACTCTGCAAATACTGCATTTACTTCGGCAGCCTGCTCAGCAGTAAGATTTTCTTCAAAAATCGCTACCGCTGCGCGAAGTTGTTCTTCGCTCACATCAGTGGTTTCATACAGTTGATTTAGCAAGGCAACAAACTCTTCAGAAGCCTGAGACAGCAACAGACCTTTGATAAGAGGACCAAACGCGGCTGACTCAATTAGGAACTGAGCAACACCGCCCCCTGGAGACTCAAGAGAAGCTTGCTTGACAGCAAACATGCCATCAAGTGCTGCTAAATCGCCGCCCATCGACGTGTTTGCCACTGAAGCAAAATTACCACCAGTGATAGCGCCTAGAGACACACCCATAATCGATACACGTGACATATCAAACTTAACATTTTGCGCTGCTGTGATATCGACAACTGCGTTTAGTCCTAAACGTAGACCAAGTAAATCTGACACGCTTTGGCGTAGATTGTCGCGAGCCGTAGGCAAGCTGGCAAGGTTCATATAGTGAGTTGCGCTAACCGTAGTCGCGTTCAGTTCGTCTGTACCGTCGCCATTAAGGTCAAAACCGCGGCTACCGTGTAATGGTTGGTCGATTGCTACTGACGCAATACCTGCTAGAGACAGAGTACCTGTGATGGCAAGCATATCTTCTTTTTGGCTGGTAATGCCGTGCGCTAGAATAACCACTGGCCAACCGGCTTCAGGCATGCTGATAGGAAAACCTAAAGCACCTGCAATTGCTGGGTCAGGAATAGTAACCTGAACGTCTAACGTTTCTGTACCCATGTTTCCGCCAGTAGGCTGTGGATATGGGTTGAATTTAGTAATGTTTCTTGCGCTATCTAACATTTCGCCGTTAATACGAACGTCAGCAAGGCCTAGTGAAGAACACATTGCTGCATTAGGACCTGGCTCTGCGTCTGCAAGTAATTCTTGAGGAGCACCAGCTAAAACAATTCCGCTGTCACAAGCTGCCTTCCAGAAATCATTTACTGGAGCAAGTGGGTTCTCTGCACTTGGAACACCCAAGAAATAAGGCAATGCAATATTACCTTCATAACGTTGAGCTGCACAGAATGGACCGGCTTGCGCTAAAATGCCCGTAGAAACACCAACAGCAAATTCGTTCAGCGCACCCCATTGAGCAGAAAGTTGACCAGACGCCGTACCCGCAAGTCCTGCACAAGTTTCTAACAAGCTGAAATCAGTAGCGTCAATCGCTGCTTGAATGTTATCTGGTAGACCTTGTTTACCCTGCTCTACTGCGCCAGCTACAACAGTAGCGTTTACAAGACCAAGTGCTTCCATGGCATTAGGCGCTGCAGATACATCGCTTACCGTGATTGCAGGTAGTGCAGTTGGAGCGGACGGGTCACCGCCAGCAGCCAGTTGTGCAAAACGGCTAATCATGACCTTCTTGATGGTATCAAGCGAGTTGGCAATAGACTGTGTGGTGAAAGCTGACACGTAAGTAATGTCTTCACGGTCGAAACCCGCACCAAGCACTGGATTAACTAACGAATTAACTAAGCCTTGTAATTGAAGTTGTGCTGCACTTGATAGAGGATTAGTGTCGATGTCTTGTCTTACTGAGTCCCACGTAGTTGAACCCTGAACCGATTTGCCAGAAGAGTCTTTCAAATCAGTGGTCATTACTAACATGTAGCCCTGAGCTGCTTTTAGCGGCTTGAGAGGAACAAAAGTGATTGTGTTGCTATCAGCAAGGCTGAGAACGTAATCAACACCAAAGGTAAGTTGATCGCCAAGCTTACAACCCGCAGAAGGTGTTGTAACCTGCGCACAGTCAGGATCACTTTGGTCAAGACCTAACGTCGCTTCAAAAAGCAACACGCCAGAAGATAATGTACTTGCATCAAGCGATGCGCCGGCAGGTGTTTCTACATTGATTACAAATGGGTGTTGAGTTGACCAACCGTCTAACACGTTGAGTGCATTTTGCGGGTCAGCAAAATCTGTAGGGTCATCGACCGGAATATTCAGTGTGTAATCAAAGAAACCATCATCGCCTGGAAGCATCAGAAGGTCGTTTGGAATGTTCAAGTTCCCATTAGCTGGGTCAAAAACGATTCGTGAAAATGGTGTTTGGACTTCTGTTTCGGCCTGAATGTCGGAAAGGGTTTCATCGGAGCCACCACAGCCTGCTAGACCCAGCGCAAGGGCCACACTGGAACTTAATACGAGTTTTCTCATCTCTACTCCCTACAAGCATTGTTGTTATTCTGTGTCTAAAACTTAACTCTATTAAAAGTAGCTTGGTCTACCCTGTCTTTACAGGCGTAGATGATAGTTTTAAACATGTTAGACCAGTTGTATCTTCCTCAATCTTATTGACTTTGTTGCAACTTTGCAAAGTTTTGTTAACTACTTTTGTTAACTTTTTTTACGTTTGAAGAAATTTTCATTCATTGTTTTACTTGTGAGTCAGGCTGAGTATGATCTGGGGTTTGATTCTTAATTGGGTCTACAGGCCCCAATCATTGCGATATAAATGAACCTTTTGAAGGAAAATGATGAACGATTACAACGCACCAGCGGATTTATTGCGCGATAAAGTTATTCTTATCACCGGGGCTGGCGATGGAATTGGTGCACAAGCCGCAAAAACGTATGCTGCACATGGCGCTATTTGTATTTTATTAGGCCGCACCGTGTCTAAACTTGAAGCTGTGTACGACGACATTGTCGCAGCAGGTGGTCAAGAACCCGCCATTGTTCCTTTAGATATCAAAGGCGCAACGCCCTCTCATTATCAGCAAATGACGCAAACCATTATTGACCAGTTTGGCCGATTAGATGGTGTTCTTCACAATGCGAGTATTTTAGGTCACCTTAGTGCATTTAAAGATATTGATGCGCAAGAATGGCAAGACGTGATGCAAATTAACCTAAATGGCATGGTTTTCATGACACAAGCGCTTATTCCCGCTCTAGAGAAGGCAGAAAGTGCATCGGTAATTTTCACCACCTCTAGCGTAGGCAGAAAAGGTCGCGCATTTTGGGGAACGTACGCCGTATCAAAATTCGCAACAGAAGGCGTTATGCAAACCCTTGCTGATGAATATCGAAATAAGTCACTGCGCTTTAACTGTATTAATCCAGGTGGTACCCGCACACAAATGCGCGCTCAAGCGTTTCCAGCAGAAAACCCTGATACACTAAAAACACCTGAAGATATTATGCCTACGTATCTTTATCTTATGGGCGAAGACAGTAAGGAAACAACCGGACAGTCACTTGATTGCCAACCAAAGTAATTAACGAAAGCAATGTTCCGTTAAACGAAAAAACCGCTTAAGCAGCACTTAAGCGGTTTTTTGTTTACAGCGCATAAATGGCTAAAGGCCAGTGCCTACTCGCCCATTTTGGCCCATGTATCTCTTAGACCTACAGTGCGGTTAAAGACCGGCTTGTCGTCTGTGCTGTCTTTATCTACACAGAAGTAGCCAGTGCGTTCAAACTGCCATGCTCCTACTTCAGGAACATTGTCTGCCAATCCGGCTTCTACCCAACCGTGTTTTACTTCCAACGAGTCAGGGTTAATCGCATCGGTAAAGTTTTCTTCCGCTGCTGGGTTAGGCACGTTAAACAAGCGGTCGTAAAGCCTAAACTCTGCTGCCTGTGCTGTTGCTGCATCCACCCAATGAATAACACCTTTAACTTTGCGGCCATCAGCCGGATCTTTACCTAGAGTATCTGCGTCATAAGTACAAAAAACGGTTGTTACATTACCATTTTCATCTTTTTCAACGCGATTAGCTTTAACCACGTAGGCGTTGCGAAGACGAACTTCTTTATCAAGCACTAAGCGCTTAAACTTCTTGTTCGCCGACTCTCGGAAGTCTTCTGCTTCTATATACACTTCGCGACTGAAGCCGATGTTACGCGTACCCATACTTTCATCGTTAGGATGATTTGGCGCAACCAGCGTTTCTGTCTGGCCTTCCTCATAATTTTCGATAACGAGCTTTATTGGATCTAGTACGGCCATTGCGCGAGGAGCATTTGCATTTAGGTCGTCGCGTATGCACGCTTCTAGCATGGACATTTCAACCATGTTGTCCATCTTAGTCACACCGATGCGTTTACAAAACTCAACGATTGAACCCGGTGTGTAGCCGCGACGGCGTAAACCTGCAATGGTAGGCATGCGTGGGTCGTCCCAGCCATGTACATGGTTTTCGTCGACTAACTGAATCAGACGACGCTTGCTTAATACCGTATATTCTAGATTAAGACGTGAGAATTCATACTGTCTTGGCGTGCAGTCGATAGAAATGTTTTCGATAACCCAATCATAAAGACGACGGTTATCCTGGAACTCTAGTGTACACAGGGAGTGCGTTATTCCCTCAATGGCGTCTGAGATACAATGTGTAAAATCGTACATTGGATACACGCACCACTTATCACCAGTTTGATGATGGTGAGCATGCTTAACGCGATAAATTACCGGGTCACGCATGCACATAAATGGCGATGCCATATCAATTTTCGCACGCAGACTACACTCACCTTCTTTATATTCGCCTGCCGTCATTTTGGCAAACTCACTGAGGTTAGTTTCAACGTCTGTATCGCGATAAGGGCTATTTTGACCAGGCTCTTTAAGTGTGCCACGCATTTCGCGCATAACGTCTTGCGCTGAAAAATCTACATAGGCTAAGCCTTTTTCAATAAGTTCAACGGCGTATGCGTGTAGTTGGTCAAAGTAATTCGATGAATAGCGCGCTTCTCCGTCCCACGTAAATCCAAGCCATTGCACATCTTCCTTAATTGAATTAACGAAGGTAATGTCTTCTTTTGCAGGGTTGGTATCGTCAAAGCGTAAATTGCACGTACCTGTATAGTCTTGAGCAATACCAAAATTCAAGCAGATAGACTTGGCGTGGCCAATGTGTAAGAAGCCATTCGGCTCTGGTGGAAACCGTGTTTTAATTGCGTCATGTAGACCACTAGACAGGTCTTTATCAATAATCTGACGGATAAAATTGGTCGGACGGTGTTCAGTCTCGGCCATTCGCTTGTTCCCCTTATGCACGTAATATTTCAAAATCTCGCTGAGTATAACACTCTCGCAATTACTTCAACCATGTTTTATTCAAAGAAGCCTGACAAGTGATTGAATTAAGAGCGATCTGCAAATACCTTCTAAAACTAAATGCCGTTATAACTTCCAAAATATAAATAAGCACTAACGAAATCTTAACTTTGCGTGGCATTTGAGCGACTGCGTCTCAAAATGCGCGCGTCATTATAAAAATATGGTAATCTAAATTCGCGACAACAAGGTCGTAGCAGCAAATCATGGTGTTTATGAAAGAAAAAGCAACCTCTTTTGACATTGCCCACTTGGCAGGTGTTTCGCAGTCGACGGTTTCGCGAGCGTTAAATAATAGCCCGCTAGTTAATCAAGAAACTAGAGATCGCGTTCAGCGTATTGCCCGGGAACTCAATTACAAAGTGGATAAAAACGCAAGTAACTTGAGAAAGCAAAAGAGCAGCACAATTGCCCTACTCTTGTTTGAAGATCCTACGTCCGATGATTCGATGATTAATCCGTTCTTCCTAGCGATGCTCGGCAGTATTACCCGCGCGTGTGCGCAAGCAAACTATGATCTGCTTGTGTCCTTCCAAAATTTAGATGATGACTGGCACGCAGAATATGAAGACTCAAATAAGGCTGACGGCATTATTCTATTAGGATATGGCGACTATACTGATTATCAAAACAAAGTCGCGCAACTTGAATCACAGGGCACGCACTTTGTTCGTTGGGGTGCGCCAGATGAAGCCCACCCAGGGGTTAGTATCGGTTGTGATAACTATCAAGGTGGCCAAAGCATAACGTCACATTTAATTGGCTTGGGTAAAACTTCCTTTGCGTTTATTGGCGACAACGGCGATCACGCCCCTGAATTCAAAGCGCGTTTTAACGGTTATTTTGAAACACTTCAATCTCATGGGCTTGATCAGTCAAGTGTTCAACGCAATGCTATTTCGACTGAGGATGCGGGGTCAGAAGCGGTGAAATCATTGCTGCAAAGTGGCGAACTTCCCCAAGCAATTGTCTGCGCATCGGACCTTATTGCAATGGGCGTGCTTAGAGCGCTGCGCCAGGCAAAAGTGAATGTGCCTGATGATGTAGCCGTGGTTGGCTATGACAATATTGCGGTTTCAGCCTACACCACGCCTTCGCTCACCACTGTTCAGCAAAATACCAAACTGGCGGGCGAGTTATTGGTAAACACCTTATTAAAAGCCATTAACAACGAAGACGTTCAGGATTATTTAATGCCTGCGGATATTATTATTAGGCAGTCATGTGGCAGTGAGTAAGCGTGCGCAAATTACACGCTAGAAATTAAGCAATCACTGATTAACAAAAAGCCCCGGGCGTTAAACAACCACGGGGCTTTTTTATTGTGCGCTAAACACGTTTTATTGGCGGGCCAACTGATGCTTAATTTGAGCAAGTAATGCACTGTTACTTACTTGACCCTCGCGCACCCATACCTGAACGCCATTGGGCTTAACCGTTGCGGTTAACGCATCACCTAGTTTTACCGTTTGCGTTTCTCCAGATAATTGTTCCGTCCAGTCGCCCGATTGCATAAAGTCACTAACCTCAAAAGATTGTGCGGCATTACCCTTATTAAGTAATACAAGTGCAGTCTGCTGTGTTTCTGCAGTATCAACAACGCGATAAAACGCCGCTTGATGCCCGTCAAGTTCAACGTTGACTTGAACACCGCGCTGCAGTGCTACCGTGTTTTTACGCACATTGGCAATCTTTGTTAGCGCCTGTTGAATAGGATGTGTCTTGGCTTGGTCTAGGCGCTCTTGGCCAACATAGTTACGATTGCCGGCATGTTCCGCCGTACCGCGCATGAAGCCAATTTCAGATCCCATGTATACAACCGGAATGCCTCTTACTGTAAACAACCAATTATGCGCATTAATAAAGCCTTCATCAGTGGCATTAATACGCGCCATATCGTGGTTATCGTAGAACGTAGTTAATTCATATGGATTGTTATATGGCCCGTGCGTAAGATGAAGCACCGTTTCTAAGTCAGCAAAATCACTCTCTAGCGGCTTTTCAAATACACTCACCATGGCCTTTTGCATAGGAAAGTCTAATACACTGACGCCCCCATTTTTCGGTAACGTATGTTGGGCAATGTTGTTCGCCTCATAGTCAAATGCTTCGCCAAACATAAAAAAGTCAGGGTTTTGCTCGCGTATACGATCTGACGCTTCACGCCAAAACGCATGAGGCACATGCCTGATTGTATCTATTCTAAATGCATCAGCACCTTGAGAAATCCAATACAAATAGCTGTTGATGAGATAATCGCGTACGGCGGGGTTTTCGTCATCTAGATTAGAAAGCTTTACTAAATCTGGATAGTTGTGAAAAAAGCTATGAAGCGGGTTGTTTTCAGGGTCAAGCTCTTCAGGCGCCAAGTTTTGATGATCAGCAACCAGATTTCCATCACTGTCATATATTTCCCCGTAGCCGGGTAAGTCCTTTTCCATGGTGAAGCTTGGTGTGCCGTGATTTGCCACAATATCAAACACGGACTTAAGGCCATGTTGACGCATTTTCGCCGTATAGTCACTAACGCTTAAATTGGCGCTAACCAAATGCTCGTCAGCTTTATAGAAATTCGTTGCCCAATAGCCGTGATAACCCGTTTTACCACCGTCTTTAAAGGCACCGCCATAAGTAATGGGTTCATCGCCATTAAACGCATAGTCCGGGTTATCGTGGACAGGCGTCATCCATACTGCCGTGAACCCCATTTCTTTAATATATTCGGCGTTGTTTAAGATACCCTGTAAATCACCGCCCATGTAACCCACATAGGCTTTCTTACCATCAGGACCTTCTAGGGGCAGTTGCCACGTAGGGTGATCGCCTCCCTGCTCTTCATGATTGTTCGAAGGGTCGCCGTCTACAAAGCGATCTGTCACAACAAAGTACACCGCTTCGCTAGCAAATGGCGTAGCGGTACCCACGATAGCGTGGCTGTTTTCTTGTATATCGTTAGATGAAGGAACAGATGTACTCGAGCAGGCTGAGCAAAATAAACCAGCTAACGTTAATGCGATTGTTGTACGATTAAATGACATATTAAGCTCCCTGCGCTTCTTCAATTTCTTGCTTATCGGCCTCGTTCACGAAGAAAACTGAAACCGCACCAATTAACATAGAAACTCCGGCAACAACGATAATGTACTTTGCGTCGTTGTCGAAAACAGAACTTAGAATCCAGCCAGCAGTTAGGCCCGATACAATTTGAGGGGCGGCTACGGTAAAGTTAAAGATACCCATATAAACCCCCGTTTTATTTGCAGGTAACGCACCAGCTAACATAGCGTAAGGCATAGCAAGAATAGCAGCCCACGCAATACCTACGCCTACCATAGGGATTAACAGCTTCACTGCGCCCAAAGGTACTGTTACTTCAGTAATCAGTAAGTTTACGTTGATCATCGTTAGGTCTTGGAATAACAAGAAGCTTACGTAGCTCAGGCCACCTAGCGCTAAAGACGAAGCGTAAACCGTTTTGCGACCAAACTTGTCAGCAAGTTTTGCCAAGAAAATAGAAAAAATAGCAGCAAATACCGAATACGCAGCAAATAGAATCCCTACCCAATCACCAGCAGCTCCCTTGGCCATGATGATGGTTTCAGGCACCATCGGGGCTGCAGCAATATAAGCTGGGTCAAACCACTGCTTATCTACATTCCATATATGCTGCGTAATAGCAGGTGTGGTATATACCCACATAATAAAGAGCGCAAACCACGAGAAAAACTGCACGACGGCAAGTTGTTTCATCGTCTTTGGCATATCTTTTACTAACGTGAAAAACTCACTTAAGCGTTGTCCTAGCGGTGCTTTAGGCGCTTTTTCAGTTGCAGGCTGCTCTTCGGTAAGCCCTTTATAGCGGTTGTATTCATCTGGTGCGTATTCTTTGGTACGAACTACCGTCCAAATGACCGTACCAAGCAGTACTGTAGCGCCAATGTAGAAAGCCCAAACAACAGAAGGTGCAACCTCACCCATTTGTGCCGTATTTTCAAGGCCAATAACATTGGTAAGTACAAATGGCAGTATTGAGCCGATAACTGCGCCTATATTAATCAGTAATGACTGAATCGAATAGCCAACATTACGTTGTGACGGCGGTACCATGTCTGAAACCAATGAGCGAAACGGCTGAAAGCATACGTTAAACGACGCGTCCATAAGTGCAACCATTAACGCGCCCATTACCATAGGTGCCAAGAAGGCAACAAATATCGGCGCATTGGGCAGTAAAATCATACCCAATACTGCGGCGATTGCACCAGCAAGAATGAACGGGCGGCGTCGACCTAAACGATTCCACGTTCTATCAGATGCTGAGCCAACAATTGGTTGAACGATTAACCCCATGATTGGCGCGACGAGCCAAAATAGTGATAGCGAGTGAAGGTCTGCCCCTAAGTCTGAAAGGATCCGACTTACGTTTGCGTTTTGCAGTGCAAAACCGAATTGAACACCTAGAAAGCCAAAGCTGACGTTCCATATTTGCCAGAAAGAAAGGCGTGGTTGAGTTGCTTGCATACTTTGCTCTATTTATTGTTTTACTATAGTTAATACGATTACTGCACAATGAAAACACTAGCAGACATTGCTGGTAAGCTTAAGGTATCCGTCGTCTTAAAAGATATCCCATCGCTAACTCGTGTTAACGTCTGGTGTGTGCTTAGCACCTCTGCATACTTATTTAGAGGCAGGTCCACTGGCTTTTTATTTAAGATGACCAATATTTTATCAGACTGATTAGTATTTGATTTATCTGCACCACTGGCTGAATCGACATTTACCTCTCGAATATAGGTATAAACCCCATTCTCCGGTGCAAAATGCTTCAACAGGCCTTTAAACTGCAAAGGGTGTGATTTACGCAGTTGAAGTAAGCCCTTCACACGCTGCTGTGCCCAACGCTCATCATCCGTTAAACCGTGCCCGGTAAAAGCGTTTTTGTCATTGTCCGAAGGCCACCCGCCTGGAAAGTCAGAACGAATAATACCGTGGTCTTCACTGCTTTCGTTACCCATTAAAATTTCTGTACCGTAAAAAACTTGTGGAATACCGCGCGTAGTGAGCAATAGCGTCATCGCCATATTCCATTTGTCTTTATCATGACCGAGCTGAGTAAAAATGCGGCTCATATCGTGGTTATCAGGAAAGATGACCAAATTATTCGGGTCGCCGTATAAAAAGTCAGTAGCTAAGGTTTCGTATACAGAGATGAAGCCAGAATTCCAGCTTTCATCATTGCTCAACGCTTCAACGACTGCGGCTTGAAGCGGGAAATCCATAACCGATGGTAGAGCGCTATCGTAATCATCGTGGCGGTGGCTACCCGCCTGCCAATATGCCGTGATTGCGGGGTTAACTGACCACTCTTCCCCTACTATATTGAAATTCGGGTACTCGTCCATTATGCGGTTTGTCCATTGGCTCAAAAACGCCTTATCAGGATAGGAGTACGTATCCACACGTATTCCACTTAGCCCAGCGCTTTCAACCCACCAAATCGCGTTTTGAATAAGGTAGTTTGCTAAATGCGGATTGCGCTGATTCAAGTCCGGCATGGTTGGCACAAACCAACCATCGCTAAACCCTTTTATATCGCTTGCTATGGCGTGAGGGTCGTGAAGAGCTTCACGCTTGTGGGTTGTCCCTACAAATTTACCGTTGTTATTGATCCAGTCGTGTGACGGCGTATCTTTCATCCATAAATGATTACTGCCTATATGGTTAAGTACCATATCCATTATAATGCCAAGACCCTTTGACTTAGCTTCAGTACTTAACGCAATAAAATCGTCATTGGAACCAAATCGAGGGTCTATTTTGTAGTAATCCGTGGTGGAATAGCCATGATAACTGTATTTATCCATGGCATTTTCGAGCATGGGCATTGTCCATATTTGAGTAAAGCCCATATCCTGAATGTAATTGAGGTTATCAACAATACCTTGAATGTCACCACCGTGGCGACCACCTTTGAATGAACGGTCTGCGGGATCGCCATAACCCTTAACATTATCATTTTCCTTATTACCATTGGCATATCTGTCGGGGGCAATAAGATAAATAGCATCTTGAGGCCCAAAGCCTTCGCGCGACGCTGAGCCTTGTGCTCTTTTTTCTAACGTGTAAGTTAAATCACGGGTCGTACCATCGCTGTCAGTAAGCCTGATAACTAATTCCTGGGCACTAGCATTCGACGTGTCTAGCGTTACGAATAGATAGTTTTCACTATCAAGGGCTTGGCTATGCTTAACTCTTACATCGCCTTTCGCTATTGAAACAGTGTCATCGGCAACACCATCACCATAAAGCATCAATTCTACATTACTGTTTTGCATACCAACCCACCAATTCGGCGGGTAAACATCAATGCCACTGTTTGCAGATGATTGAACTGAGAACAAAGGAAATGTAGTGATACAGCTGAGGAGAAGCGGAATTGCGCGCTTTTGGATTTTTTTATGACCACTGTCATTAGTTACACGATTACGTTTTGGCACATCAACCCCATGTTAAAAATACGTTAAGTACAAGATGGTGATGAGATACTACCTTGCCCGTCCGATCTGACCAATGCTCTGCATACGTATTCACGAAACACCATGTAAAAAAACATGGTGTTTCGCGTTAACTCAGCAGCATGTGATAAAACCTAATTAGAAGGCGAATACTTTAGTCTCAAGCCCTTCCAATGAGAACGAAGCGTTGTAGTTAATGCCCTCTTTTTCTAGTGTTATGCCTTCATGAGAAAGCATAGGCGCTAGCGTAATCCGATCGCTATCTTTACCTAAAACATTTGAAGGAACAACAAGCTTCATTGCACCTGTAGGCTTATCGTTAAAATTAGCCACAACCACAAATCCGTGCTCACCTTGCGCGCGCACAAAAGCAAATTGCTGCTCAGTATAGGCTGAATCTTTCACATCAAGATTGAGCGCGTGTAGGCTTTGATATTCACCTGTAACAGCAGGGTTTGTGGCAGCAATAGCCATCACGTCTTGGTAAAATTGGTGAAGTGCTTTTTCATCTTCGGTAGATTTCCCTGCATCAAACTTACCGTCGTTCATAAAACGCTGATGGGCAGGAACACCTACATAATCGAAAATTGACGTACGTGTTGGATCTCCAAAACCAGTCTCCTCGCTACCGTCTTCACCCACATCTTGACCAAAGTACAACAGCGTAGGCGAACTGCTAATAAGCGCACTCACTGCAAGCGCGGGTTTACCTTTCTGGGCACTACCGGCAAAGTCGGGGCTGGCTATACGTTGTTCGTCGTGATTTTCTAAAAAATGAAGCATATGCGGGGCGATATCATTGATTTCATCATGAATAGTAACCAGTTTGCTTACTTCTCCACTCCCCTGCATAATCGTTTTTAATGTGTCGTAGAAACCCACCTTGTCGTAAAGGTAGTCCATTTTGCCTTGGTGGATATACTCGCGATACTTATCTGGTTGATAAACTTCCGCTAGCAAGAACGCATTAGGTGCCTTTTGTTTAATACTGCTATTTAGAAACGACCAAAACTCGACAGGCACCATTTCGGCCATATCGTAGCGGAAACCGTCGACACCTTTATCTATCCAATAATGTGCAATATCTCTGAATTTATACCACGAATCTGGTACGTCTTTTCCTTGCCAAAATGCGGCATGTTCTTCAAAAGACTTATCACTGTACTCTTCAGGTAAAACTGGAAAGTCGTAAGTGCCGTCAGGCTTCACACCATAGTTCACTTTTACGGTCTCGTACCAGTCGTTTATATCCGGTTTCGAAGCTCTAGCACCGTTGCCTGTCCATTTTGCTGGAAACTCTTCGAACTTACCGTCAGATAGTGGATGCTTTTCACCACCTAGAGGTTGATAGTTATCAGCTGTGGGCACTTGAAACGCTTCACCTACTACATAGTAAAAGTTGTTATCACGGGCGTATTCAACAGACGTGTCGTCGTGCGCGCCGAAATCACTTACACCTTCAGGTGCAGAAAGTGAATGGTAATCACGGGCGACATGATTAGGCACAATATCGATAATAACCTTCATTCCCGCTGCGTGAGTCCTGGCAATTAGCGCTTCAAATTCTTCTAAACGCTTGGCTGGATCATCGGCTAGGTCTGGATTAACGTTGTAGTAATCTTTAACTGCGTAGGGAGAGCCCGCTCTGCCTTTCACTACATCTGGGTCGTCGTTTGAAATACCAAAATCAGTGTAGTCATTAATCACCGCATGGTGCGGCACACCGGTATACCAGATATGACTGGTTCCCAAAGATTTTATGGCCTTTAGCGCTTCGGGAGTAAAATCACTAAACTTACCTACCCCATTGTGCTCAATTGTGCCCCAAGGCTGGTTATTTGTATTCGTGTTTCCAAACAAGCGAGTAAAAACTTGATAAACGACCGGTTTACCTTGCCTTTCAGCCGAATCGTTTAGCGTCGAACTTTCGCCGCTTTGACCAAATGGTTTCAGACTAGCGTCTTTGATCACCGGTTTTTGATTATTCACTGGAGAGGTCGGCCCTGTACACGCTGTTAATCCAATTGACAGCATAGCAATTGACAAGGGTTTAAGACAAAAACGAAATTGGAAATTTGGCATGGTAATCATTGTGATAAACGTAAATTATGCCAACAGGATACGCGTTAACTGGATGTTAAAAAACATGCATACGTATTCAAACATAAAAAAACCGCCTGACGAGGCGGCTTAGTATTCCAGATAGCATGGTGTCATGCTGCATGGGCTATGCGAAGCGGCTTTCGAGTGTGCTCAATGGTGGGAACGGCCACATCGCCAATAGCTTGTAACGCACTATTTAGTTCTGAATGAATCTTTCTGTGAAAACCTTTTAGTGGTTTTGCTAAATCATCAAGCAGTACGTGCGGTGACAATCTATATGGCATACGTTTGCCATTGAATTCAATAGCTTCACCTACTGGATTAAAATGAATACCGAATGCCTTCATTCTTCTTGCTAACTTAGGCTCCATTAGCACATAGGCATGCTTAACGTTTAAATGAAGGCACACACTCGTTGCCATTAAGTACAGCGCAATTGAAAGATAAGGAAAATGCTCAACGTTAAATGGAACATTTTTCTTTTGTTTAACTTTTTCAATTTTTTCAGAGGGTAGGATTTTAGAGCGTAACTGTCGCACTCTAAATTCTCTCGGTATTGCAAGGCGAGAGATTTCACAGACGCTTTGTGGAGACAAGTTTGAAGGTAGCAATGCACCATCGCCAATTACTTCCGCACACTTTTCTTCTAATGGAAGTGCCAAGCCAGCTTCAGTTGGCAAGACCAACCTTATCGTGCCTGCACACTCTCCTGTTGGCAAATGCTTGATGTAGCAATTGATCGCGCGATCATCAAACTTGTCTTTTTCTAATTCAGTGGCATTTTTCTGCTCGAAGTTCATTTCTTCACAATACACTTTGTGTCGCGTTTTATAACTCACCTGCTTTTCACTTTCTTCGTTAGCAATCACAAGTTCGTAACGACTAAAGAAGAAATTAGAAATACTCTCTTCGAGTGAGAAACGACTAGGGAGTACCCTAGAAAATGTTTGTGGTAGTCGACTCAGTTTGTTAGACACGGCGCCATTAAACGCTCGAACTGCGTTCATTGTTCTCATCTTCAACGCAAAGCTCCCCTGATTTAATTTATTATTAGGCTTGTGGGTAACTTCCTGTTCGCAACGACAGCCTTAGTTATTTAATTACTATTTAATCTTAGATTTGTTATTCGTATCTCTACTTTGTCTGATAAGTGCATCCCCACTTACGTAATCAGACTTTGACAGACGGTCATACAGCAACACATTTGCTGTGGCCGCTAAATTCATGCATGAAAAAGTAGGAACGTAGACAACATGATCGCACCAAGACAAAACGTCTTCGCCAATACTGCCATCTTCAGGACCTAGCAAGTAAAACGCATTGCTCGGGTGCTCAAACAAAGGTAGTGGTGTAGCACCCTCTACCAGTTCAACCGCTACGACTGACGCACCTTCAGGCACTACTTCTTTTAAGTCGTCGACCCCAATGGTCGGAATGACTTTATGAAACGCTTTCGTATCCGCATTAAAATCTTTAGCAAATCGATAGCGCTGACCAGTATAAAAAACGCTGGCCACACCATAACAACCTGCAGCTCGCAGTATAGAAGCAACATTTACGGGATTTTTCGGGTTTATCAACCCAATTGACATTTTCTGATTCGCAATTTGCACGTTTGTATTTATTTTATTTTTTATTCAGCATTTGATATTGCCACGTTCTTTCTCACGCTTCTAGACAGGTTAGCGTAAACTAGCCTTAAGTATGATTAAACTTATCAAAAAAAGCGGTAGACACAGAACTCGCGATTCACCTATGCCAATAGGCATTTCTGCCAATGAGCATTGGTCTCCTCTTCTTATCGAGAAGCACGTGATATTGCAAAGCGTGGTCGATTATAATTTCTATATTTTAATAACATGTGACAGTATGGCCTATTTACTCGATCCTTTTTTTTAAGAAGTATTTAATGTTGAGATAGATGAGCCATCTGAAATCTTCGCATCGATAAAAAACAGCGTTTATTGTCACCTGTTCAGCAAGATGCAGACCAGTTTAATGAAAATATTACACATTGCCTGCAAAGTTTACACAAGAGAGCTTCATAAACTCGATAAAATTCTTTTTTTTCAAAATGTTACTAAAATAGGAAAAATGGCAACTTGTGTTCAAACGGGAAGGCAACAGCACTAGTTGTGAGCAATGTAAGGGAAATAACGTTGCCAAAATCAACGATTCACGATGTGTGAGGTTGGTACTAGAAGTATGAACCAGTAACTTAATCTTAAACTGTTGCCAAATTGAAACAGGGTAAGATACTGAAAAAATAGAGTTTTATTTGAAATAAAAAAAGCTTGGAAAAAAAACCAAGCTCTATAAGCCTTTTGTTGCGATTTGCATACAGGCTTTGTACAGAAAGAAAAAATAAGTCTAGTAGCTATGCGCTTTTGCGCTGTCTTTCCACTGAATTCTCATAGCAATGTTTAAGATAGCGTCTTGCCATGCGCCGCCCTTGACCGTAGCCTCGCAATAACTTCTTCTTATCCATAGTTAAACGCTTAACGCAAAAAGCTTCATCAGGCGCTATCACACGGATTGTGCAGTCGTCGGGTGGATTATTGAGAAAAGCTAACGTTTCGTTATAAATGGCTGCACGCTGCAACATCTTATCGAGTAGCGCAGGCTGGTTGCCATACATCTTTTGCATTAGCCAAACAGACTTTACTTCTGGTTTTGTAAAACCTAACGGTTGAGAAAGAATAACCGTGATATCCTTCGCACCCATTTTGTATGCTTGGATAGCAGGTATTGCATCTGCCACTCCCCCGTCCAAGTATCGCGTACCATTTATTGAAATTTCGTCTCGGTATGCAGTTGGCAACGCACAGGAAGCTACCATTAAATCATCAACATTATCTTTGGTGGCTTGTATATATTCACATTCACCTGACTCTGCATTAGTAATCCCAACATACAGTGGCATGCTGCTTTTTTCACCTGGTGCAGGAATATTCATGGACTGTTTAGAGTGATGCCATAGCCAATGGACATCTGTCATGTGCCCACCTTTTATGAAACGAAGCGGGCTAAAAAACTCCCTCTTTGTGGCGTATTGCGTGATGATGGTTTTACTAAGCCCATGCATTTTCGACACGTAGGTTGAAAGATTAGTTGCGCCAGCTGAAACACCAATCGCGAAGTCGAACGAATGGTAGTCATGCTCCATGAATTTGTCTAACACGCCTGCTGCAAAAACTCCGCGCATAGCGCCACCTTCAACAACAAGTGCACGTTTCATTTTCATCTCCTTTTGAATAAATTCAACCACTCTGGTACGACCACTATTTTCTTGGTGATACTACTAGAGAATCAAGAGATATGCCAAAAACAAAAAACCGCAAACTACGTTGCGGTTTTTAAATCTTGGTTTATTAGAAATTTACCAAATTAGCGTTTATTCGGTCTTACTTTTTCGTAACCGTTAACGTAGGTGCATTTCCATCAGGGCCAGATACCTTAAACTCGTATAGACCAGACTCTGCAACTTCAATCATGAGATTATTGTTACTTGCGCCAAGTATTTTCGGCTCGCTAGGCGTTACTACGTTGCTTGCTGCATCGTTCGGGCTGCCAAGGTTTACTGTCGACCAGTCTTCAGAAGCGACTTTGAATTCAATACTACCTGCGCTCAATTCAATGTCTGCGGTATAAACACCTTCTCCTTGATATTCAAACATATCGACCGCTCCCCAGCCATTCATACCACCACGAATATAAACTTGAGTGTCGCCCCAAAACGCTTCTTTAAATACACCAATGGTTGGCGCATCTAAATCAGTGACGTTGAATACGAACACATAGCGGTCTGCGGTTTCAATGTTCAAAATAAGATTGTCGTTAGTAGCGGCGAGCCCCAAAGTCTGACCAGGCGCAAGGTTGCGATCTGAATCATCGGCTGAGATCGCACCGAAGTTCACGGTATTCCAATCTTCTGAAGAAACCTTAAACTCGTAAGTTCCTGGTTCAACATCACGAGAGAAAGTGTAAATACGTCCGCCTTGGTACGCAAACTCCTCAGCCGTACCCCAGTCGTTCATTGCACCACGAAGATACACTGGTGTGCCAACATAGGGCTCTTCGTTTTCAACCATAAGGATTGGTGCTTCGCTATCAGTCGCATCAATAGTAAATAGGTAGGTCGCGCTCGTCGCTGGTGTAAATGAAAGGTTAGTATTAGTACGTGCTAGAACCTTTTCTTCACCCGCTATTACTGTACCTTCTTCACCATCGGCTGCGCCAAAGTTCACTGTACTCCAATCTTCAGATGCGAATTTGAATCCATATGTAACGCCACCTTCAAGTGTAGCTGTTACGGTGTACTTACCGTCACCCTGATAGGTAAATGCATCATCCGTTGACCAACCATTCATATCTCCACGCAGGTAAGCGATGGTGTCGCCGTAAGGAACAACATCAGGCGCACCAGACGTGGCATACGCTGATAGACCATAACCTTGAGCTCCAGACTGTGGTTTTACGAAAACAGCAATAGTTAGTGCCGGAACGGTAAAGGTTCCATTACCATCTTCATCTTCTACAAATGTGGCGCCGCGTACCGCAGCATCGACAGAATTCATTTGTGTGGCGTGAAGCGAAAAACCTGTTGCTGTGTTTACCGTGATAGACTTATCTTCATACCCTGTATTCACTAGCACCATAACCGCATCATTCATTATGTCTAAATCTTGGCGAGGTACTTCGCTGTTTTCAGATATGCCGTCATCAATACTCATCGCTATAAGACCACGCTGCTGGCGTTCACCAATATTGTGGAAACCTATACGGTCGATGATGTCTTCAGCGGTGGTTAATCTAAACAGCGGACTTGTCATTCGAATATTAAGCAATTCTGCAAACACATCAGAGGCAAACATAATATCTGCCATTGAGGCCGTGCGATTTGGATTGTAAATGAATTCACCCATTTCTTCCCAACGGGCTTCGTTGTCTTGTGCCAACGGTAAACCTACGTTCCAGTTGTTCGTTTCGTAGGTGAAGTCGACGTAGTTAAACCAGTCGCCCGCATCATAGGTATTTCTATCCATTGATTTTGAGCGAAGCATGTCGCCGCCCATTTGTAAAAATGGAATACCTTGAGACACAAGATTAATACCCATTGCCACATTTTGGGCACGAACCCGCTGTTCTAGAGTAATATCTTGTGGAAGCGTGTAGTTTAACTGATCCCACAGTGTTTCATTATCGTGCTTCGACACGTAGTTAATGATATCCGCAGGATCTTCTGCATAGCCGCCTAAGTTACTGGTAGCGCCTGCACTTCCTGAAGACGTCTCCAAAACATAGTCTTTTAACGTTCCGATCATGCCCATTTTTACACGGTCTTGCGCGCTTAATAGCCCTTCATCTTCCGGCCTAAAGATAGCGCCCTGGCGAATAGCTTCGCGAATACGGTCGTTATAGGTACCAATCTCAGTACCGGCCATATTGAGCTGGCTCGCTTGCTCGTAACCGCGGTCTATTTTAGTCCAGCCTTCACCGTAGAAATAGTTGTCAGCATCGATAGCTTGGACTGCATCACGCAAGCGTACCATAGTGTCTTTTGTAGCTTGGCTCATGATGTCGAAACGGAATGAATCATACTTATAATGCTCAGTCCACATCAGCAGCGAATCTTCCATGAACTTTTCCATCATGACATTGCGAGGCTCTGTGTCATCACAGCACGTTTCACGAACAATCGCACCCGTATCCACTTCATAACGGTGATAGTAGCCCGGTACCGCTTTGTCTAATACTGACTTACTGAAAACACCAGACGCATTGGTATGGTTATAGACTACATCAAGTGCAACACGTAGCCCCATCTCGTGAAGTGCTTGGATCATGGCGCGCATTTCTACAATGCGTTCTACTCCCTCTGCACTCGACGCATAGCTGCCTTCCGGCGCGTTAAAGTGATGAGGATCATAGCCCCAGTTGAATGTATCTAGATTGCGTAAATCATTAGTAAGCTGCTGGGCTTTACCCGCTTGAGATAAAGGATCGTAACCGTTATAAACGTCAATTAGCAATGCATCAGCGCTTTCTTCTTCACATACCGCAGCACTGCTATTTAAGCGACACAGTTTGCCTACCGTATCGTATAAATCTACCGTTTTTGTTGGATCCTCATCGATGGTTGCAATGTCATTTGCTGGAAGTATATGGAAGTAAGTAAGCCCTGCATCAACAAGCTTTTTAAGGTGCTCAACCGGTGCTGTGCCCTCTTCAGTAAAGGCAAGGTATTTACCTCGATTTTCTTCAGAAGTAGACATATCACGCACACTGAAATCACGAATGTGACCTTGGTAAATAACTGCGTCTTCGTAATTTTCAACCGTAGGGATGGTGTGAGAATCCCACCCTTCAGGTTTTAAATCATCATCAGCTAGATTTACGAAGCGAGAGAAACGGCCGTTTGTGCTTAGTGACACAGAATATGGGTCTGTAACAAGCAGCGTTTCTACATTCCCCGAAATAGGGTGATAGACGGTAACTTCATAACGGTAAAGCTGACGGTCAAGGGACATATCGCCTTCATGACGCCAGACACCAGACGTATCATCGCGAACCATATCAATACGTTGGCTTAATGTCTTGTTGTCGTTATAAATCAGAAGATCAACATTTGAAGCAGTAGGCGCCCACAATGCGGCAGTAATACCTGTATCAGAGTAGATACCACCAAGTTGAGCTTCGTCGGCATCGTCTTCACCGAGCGTATATAGTGCGTCTATTCCGTTAGCCAGTTGGATCCCGGTCGCAACAACAAGCGCACCGTCAGCATCGTAACCCCCTACTACGGCTTGTGTCGTCAACACGGTTTTAGCATCTTCAACCGACCAGTCGCCTTCCCAAGCCTGCATAGCAGATAAGTGCGGCGCACGGGCAGATTGCTCTTCGGTAAGTGTTGTACTCATTAACGTTACTTGAGTACCGTTAATACCCTCTTCCAGCGTACTCTCTAAGTCAGCCTGTGGTGAATAGTGAAGTTTCACCTCTGAAACGGTTTCAGGTACGTCCCATAAAATAGTGTTGGCATCTAACCAATGCGCGCCAAAACCCTCGATATCAACAGGCTGAGGACCAAGAGACATGATAGGAAACTCGAATATGGTTGCCTCGCCAGAGAGGGTAAAATTCATGCGTACAAATGTTTCATCATCTTGTACTAAAGAACCCTGGAAGTTTCCGCCCCCCATTTCTTTTCCGGCATCGTCAGTGCCTTTGTGGATGATGAAATTGTGACAGCTCCCATACCCTTCTTTAAGGTCTAGAATCCAATACGCACCATAGTTAGGATCGATACCGCTATGAATGCGACCGTTGGCCCAATCCGTGTCTGCGTCAGCATAAGCATCACACTCGTCATTGTTCCAAGTATGTAGTCTCCAGCCTTCATAAGCTGCATCGTTACTTGAGTTATCAGCGTCAACAGCAGCCCGATTATAATAAAGTACAGCTTGATTAGATGAAGGGGTAAATACAGGTGCAGGTAAACTTGGATCAGCACCGGCTTCACATGCATCGTTCGCTTCATTAGGTACGAGCGGCGCATCGCATTGAATAGGTGGTGGCGGTTCACAAGCCGTACCGGTTGAATTAGGTACATTTGGCACCTCACAGGTAAGCAGATCGTTCGTGCCCGACTCTACGCCCGAGCCACCGCAACCTGCAAGTGTATATGCGCCTACTACGAGTAACGCAGCGCGCACTACTCTTTTTTTAGTAAACATAGAATTCTCCTGAATTTTTTCGCTACTTTTGGCAACCGAATATTCCTTCGTGTTGCTAAATAAATTACCTAAGATGCTGTTTTTCATAGTTGATATGTCATCCCTAGGTAATATTGCGTACCAAAGTATTGGATAGTGCCGGTTTGCTCTTCTGATGAGAAATAGCTCTTCGTTGGCTCGTCTGTTAGGTTGTTAACTTGAAATAGTACGCTCCAATTGTCGTTAATCTCGTACGACGCTTGGTAATCAATAACCAATTCTTCATCAAAATTAACCACCTGATCGTTTACCGCTACTTGCTGCGAAACAAATGCGTCGCGATATCGGCTAGACAAGCGAGTTTCAAAACCTTCGTATTCCCAAAACACGGTTAGCGTAGCAACGTTTTCAGAAAGACCTGGTAAGTTAGCGGCATACACGTCATCACCTAGCGTGCGTTGAATTTCACTTTCGGTGTAAGAGTAACTTGCGCTAACGCCTAAGCCTGACCACATACCAGGCAGCATGCTATAAATTTGCGTATAGGCGATTTCTAAACCGCGAATATAGCCACCTTCGGCATTGTTTACGGCTGTGCTGTAGCTACCATTTTCAGTAGGGACGGTAATAAAGATGGGGTCGCCATTTTCATCAAGCGCTAGTTCGGCTTCCTGTCCTGCAAACTCTGGCGTCAAGTAAACCGGCACGCTTACGTTATCAGGAATTACAATGCCGTTTGCTTCAAAATCATAAGGCTCTATTTCAATGTCTTCTACGAACGACTCAATGTCTTTATAAAAGCCAGCGACAACTAATGCGCCTTCCGTATCTGAGAAATAATACTCCCACGAAACGTCGTATTGAGTTGCATAGAATGGCTCTAAATAAGGGCTGTTACGGGCGCTACCACTAACCCTTGCCGTAGGGTTGGAAAGCGTAATTTCACCCGAGTCTCGGTCTTGAAAAGCGGTAACCGTTTCAATAGTGGTTGACGCATTTGCGGCAAAACGGTTTATTGGCGCTCTGCCCATCACTTTTGCAGCAGCTACACGAAGTTGCGTGTCATCTGTAAGTTTAAAGTTCAGGTTAATTGAAGGCAAAACGTCAGAATATTCGTGACTTATCAACGCTGGGCGATAAAAGTTATTAATTAACCCTACGTCATCGGTAATGTTTTGTGCACCAGCCGTAGGGTCACTAACTTCAACCGATGTTCCGGTCTCAAGGTCTTCAATTAATTGAGTAGCACGCTGTAGCGTCGTTGAACTTTGTTTACTTTTAACGTAACGAACACCAACATTACCTGTAACAGGAATACTGCCAATTTCTGTATTAATGTTTGCCATCAAGTAAGCAGAATTCACAGTTTCAAATACATCGCCACTTTCTTGTAGCGTCCACGCAGTAGCTGGCCCTGTACCTGGACCATTAATAACGCCGGCAGCGCCAGGTCCCCACGTTTGAACAGGGTGTGGCCTACCGTTTGGAAACCAAGCATTAAGTGCACTGTCTAGATCAACGGAAAGATAACTTGGAAAATAACCAAAATCACCGCTCCAATTTACCTCTTCGACCATATCAGAAGTTAACTGAAGTGGCGGTTCGCTTACTGAGAATGCACTATCGTTTCCGTATTCAAACACAGAGCGGTCATTGTTATATTCCCGGTCTGAATAACGATAACCAAATTCAAAGCCTGAAATGATTGGCACATCGACATAATATTGGAAGTCTACGCGATAGGCGTCTAACTCATCTTTGTTTTCATACGGATAAATACCGTATTTACTTACCATTACACGGTCTAAGTCTGTAAAAGCATCACTTTGATTAAAACCGATATCAGGTAAGTTTAGTCCGTTGAGCAAATAAGATATTTGGACGTTTTCGTCGAACACGGGGTTTGCCGCTGTCGCGTCTTCGCCAACAAGCGACCACAGTAAGCCGTTTCTGAAGTCGCTTTCAGCACTTGAGCGGGAGACGTCAAACTGAACCGCTAAATCTGGCGATATCTCCCAACTAGCATTCACGCCTAAGTTGGTAACACTGTCGAAATCTTGATTGTCGTCGTTTACCAACTCAACACGGGTAAAGCTGTTGTCTGTACGAGAAAATGTGCCGCCAATTACGCTGTTGTTTACTACTACAGGGTTAGTTATACCAGTGTTTATTCCACCTAGATTAACGCGAAACCCACGTGCAAAGGCTTCGGAGTCAAATTTCGAGATAAAAGCATCAGCTTTAAGTGTAAAGGTATCGATAGGTGCCCATTCAAACGCGGCAACGTAACCATCGCGAGTCTCTTCCCCGCCCTTGTGCTGCATTTCAAAGCCTTCTGAAATGAGTTCACAATTGGGGCAATCTGCTGGCCCGTCTATATCACCTTCAAGTCCGTCTACATCAACTTGACCGTTATAAGCTAAACCAATGAATTGAGTAGAAACGCTCGGTTGGAATAAACGAGCATAACCTAGTGATACACCTAGCGTATCGTCAAGGAATTTACCTTGATATGAAAAACTCAGTCTATGTCCATACTCTGTAGCATCACTCACCTCTGACGCTCTATCGTTGTACATGCCACGCATGTTGGCGCTGAATTTATGCTGTTCTTCAATGGCAAGTGGTGATGCAGTTTTAAGTTCTACCGTACCCGCTATACCCCCCTCAATAAGCGATGCCTTGGGAGATTTGTAAACCGCCGCCTCACTAATAAGCTCTGAAGGATACTGATCAAACTCAATTGCCCGACTTCCGCTGGTCGATACCTGCTCTCTACCGTTTAATGTAGAAAACACGAAGTCACCAGATAGACCACGAATGTTAATTTGTGCTGCTTGGCCACCGGTACGTACTGCTGAAATACCCGGTAAGCGCGTCAGTGCATCTGCCATAGATACATCTGGAAGCCCGCCTAGATCATCTGCGGATATTTGTTCAGAAACCGTATCGGAGAAGCGTTTCTGGTTTAATGATTGGATTAAGCTGGTACTGAAACCACGTACTTCAATACGCTCTAGGGTATCTTCTTGTGGTCGTTCAACTTCGTCTATTGAGGTGTCTGGTGACTCTTGGGCATAAAGAGGAGCTGCGCTAAACGCGACCCCACTACTTATCAAGGCCGCCATGATGGTGCTGGGTTTGAATGTTTTCATTGGTGTCCCATTCCTTGTTTATTATCGACACTTTTAGGACTACCACCCCCAAAAATGCCTCTTATGGTTCAACACCAAATACTACTGTTTTGTATAAAAAGGGAGCAATGCTATGCATACGTATTCATTTACATCGGCGCAACATATTTTTAATTTACCAGTAAAAAACCAGCATAGTTGTAACAATTCATCCTTAAAAACGAATAAAGCAGCCTTTTGGCTGCTTTATCCTTTACCTGTTTAGTTAGCTGATGCGTTCGTTCGCAGCACTTCTAACCATATGAAATTGTTCAACTCATTGCGCGTTTATACTTTGCAACCATCCCATTTATATACTCGTCATGTGTCGGCAGCTTAGCAATGGGCTCTTTTTTGATTTCCAATAACCTTGTTAACATTTGATTTAACTGAACTTCAGGCACACTGTCTACCAAACCGTGATAATCCTTAGGAGTGATCCCCTGACCGTACAATACCTGTAGCCATGAGCTTTCAAGGAATAGATCATTTTGTTCTCGTAGCAGATTTCCGCTTTCTTTAAACAACGCAATTTTATGTGCTAGGGAATCGGGCAAAGTAATATTTCGCATGTCATTGAAAAAGGCGCTATCGGTTCGCTCATTTACGGTGTAATGCAAAACAAGAAAATCTCTGATTTGTTCAAACTCTAATTCAGACTGCTTGTTATATTCCGTTTCCAAACTCGGTGCAAAGCCGTTGTGGGGAAACAACTGAATTAAGCGAACAATTGCAGATTGAATGAGGTGAATACTGGTAGATTCAAGTGGCTCTAAGAATCCACTTGATAGACCTACTGCTACTACGTTTTTGTACCACTGCTTACGTCGTCTGCCCGTCGTAAACTTTATCAGTTTAGGGTCGCCCAATGGTTTGGTATCTAAGTTTGACAACAAGGTGTCACAG